>CENZ01204090.1_pt1 | contig 29426 bp, 45 predicted proteins | sample 361341 | NCBI WGS metagenome assembly CENZ01 (sample SAMEA2619782, study PRJEB7988) | marine metagenome | biome: marine biome (ENVO:00000447); feature: deep chlorophyll maximum layer (ENVO:xxxxxxxx); material: "saline water (ENVO:00002010), including plankton (ENVO:xxxxxxxx)" | depth 50 m
TATGAACGACCCACAACAGTAGAGCTAGAAAGAACCTAGTGGTTACTTAGCAGTAGCTATAGCCTTAGACATTGCCTTATCAAAGTGTGCGTTAAACCTACGTTGTACAACCTTACCAGCTATTGCATCTATGTTAAAGCGTCCTGTGTAGTTAGGTTTGTTTGTAGTTGCAACAAAGTATGTTTGTAATTGCTCTCTACTTCTCCTATATACACCAGGTGGTTTACTACTGTTGGCAGGTGTACCAATAAAAAAGCCACCTCTAGCATTAGCATTTATACCTGATGTTATACGCTTTAATGTAGCTCTTGTTATGTTGCCACTACCATCTGTCTTAACTAATGATGTTGGCATAAAGTAACTATTGCTAGGTATTGTGCCGTCATTAGGTAGACCAGCAAAGTATCTTTCAAAACCTTTAGGTGGTCTTTGTCCACCCTCTACCCCGAAGCGTAAGTATCTAGCCCTATCCTTACCAGCCTTATCTACTGCAAATGTATGTGCAACTAAGTTTGTTTTCTTAGACTTAGTAACTATAAAAGCTTTCTGTGTGAACTTAGTAGGCTTATTAAATGCACCAAGTGTACCTTTGTTAAGTGCTGTTCTTATATCAAATGCAGTATTGTTAATAGCTACTGATGATGCGAATGGTAACTGTTTTCTATAGTTCTTAGTAAAGCGTTCAAAGCCTTTAAGGTCTTGATCTATAGATAGTTGAATACCCATTAGAAAGGTATGGTTGCTGTATCTAGTGTAGCCTGTGGTGTTTGTTCTGTACGCTTCTCAGGGAATACAAAGTTATTGACATTAACTCTTAATTGTTTTCTTTTTTCACCTGATTCTGTTTCGTATGATGTATATTCACCATCACCTGATACGGCTACTAAGCATCCTTTCTTATAAGCATCTAATACAGTTTCAAAACGTTTACCCCAGACTTGGCAATCTACAAATGAGGTCTTGTCACGTCCATGTGATACAGCAATAGTAAAGGCTGCCATGTCATAAGCCCCTGCCTTTTTATATTCAGCGTCTTTAGTAAGACGGCCAGCGATTGATACATTAAACATTGTTTTCGGGTAAATAATTAGAAATCAGATAGTTAATACCTGATGAGTAGGAATAGTTGTTAGCTCTACACCAATCTCTAAACTTCTTATGGTTAGTGTGCGTAAGCTTAGAGGAGACAAGATAACGGTTCTTCCAGTTAGATACTGCAACTCCAATAGGTCTTGTTTCGAGAGGTTTGTTAGGTTCATCAATCATTTGTGTATGCATCTAACCATGTTTGTATGTAGGTTACATGTTTAGGCTCTTGTATGTAATCAGAAAATTTACCTGATGTCTTATCAAAACTAAACTCTACATACATAGCTTCTGTTAATTGTTTATATAGGTCGGTGCTGTTTAAATATAGTTCACCAACTTTTTTAAGGTAATGATCTCTTGTTTCCTTATCTAATATCTGCGGCATACCTACAGGTTTATGCTTTGTTATTGGTGTAACCTTTTCTACTGTAGGGTTAGCAAAGTCACCGTCATTGTCTGGAATACCTGCGTTCTGTCCTAAGATTCCTAGCTCACAATATCTACGGAAATAAGTTAATGCACCGCCTTCTGCGTGTATTGGATTGCCTCTTGTTTCTTTTATTAATGGCAATAAATATTTAGATGCAACTACTTCTCCTGATATATGCATAAGGTTAGTAACTAATATATTTCTACCTTCTAGTATTTCTGTTGTGTGTATTACAACTAAACCATTCCTAGCTAATACAGGATTAACAACAGATAATACACTTGATAGGTCAGCAAACTTACCAAATTGCGCATTAGCTTTTTCTTCAATAGTTCCGACTTCCTGTATAAATTTACAGAGTGCCTTAGTTATTTCTTTTGTCAAATTGTTTTAATTATTTTCCTTATTATATCGAGGGTTTACCCTTATGGCAATTGTGGTTGTTAATAATCTGTCTTAATCGTTGATTATCTGCCAACGCTTCTGCTAATAACTCAAAAGGGTCATTGATTCCTTGTAACTGATCTCTAATCAGTTTTTTCTGTCTATTTTTATCTAATGTACAAGACATAACATTAGTAGACTTATGTGCTAAACATAACATTATATGTAGCGTTTGTAAAGTTTTAATTCAATACATGTAGTAGGCTGTTGTAAACCTGTTCTACCTGTGTTCATGTACTGTACATACATCGTCCCTTTATGTCCCATTTATGACCACTACTCGACCAACTATCGACAGATCTTTAATAGACAAGATCGCAGCTATAAAGCCCAAATACATTACAACCAATGGGTTTATTAATATGCTTTTAGAAGAGGCATACAACGCTAAATTACAAAAAGAAGAAGATTTGACAGATAATGTAACCTATATATATAAAGATAATAAAGACTTAGAAGAACAGGAACAAGATAAGAAAGAGTTAGAAACAAAAGAACAAAAAGAAAAAATTAATAAAAAAGAAAAACAAGAAAAGATAATACCAGAAGACTTAATACACTTAGAAGAATTAATACTTGACTTCTGGAAAGTTAAGAAAGGTTCTAAATCTATACAGGCTTGGAAACTACAGATAACAGAATATAGAAAGTTTATAGATAAGTATGGTGAACAAACTTTGAAAGACCAGTTAGACGCTGGAGTGCTTGCAGGTACTTGGAAAGGTTTAAAACTTAGTAACTATGAAGAACAACAGAAACGTATAAACAGGTTTAATAAAGAACCAGAACAAACATCTACACATCCAAATCAAAAGGTTGTACAGTTTGATGACATGGGGAACATAATCTAATGGATATTTTATTTAGCAACAGTGCAAAAAGAACACTAAGAAGAATGATTAGTAAAGGTCTTATAAAGATAGAAGACTTAGATACACCGCCTAGTGGTTGGTTCTTGGCTATGGGTTATGAAAGGGAAACTGGTACAGGCAAATGGAAAAGAATACAAAAAACTCAATATGGTGCAAGACCTTCTATACCAACACATAAATTACCAAAATATATTAATAGTCTTACAGGTAAAGTAACTTTTGATCCTGTAATAGATGGATAATATTAAAAATATTCTTGTACAAGATCCATTCGTACAGTTCTTACCAGAACCACATAAATACTACGATTTAAAACGTAAGAAATATGTATCAAGATCTATTAGTGATGTTATAAAACCAAATGACTTTGTCAGTAAAAACATGGAAAAAGCAGCGGCTAGAGGTACAACAATACATGAGGCTGTACAAATATGGTGTGAAACAAAAGATAAAACACTAGCACTAGCGTATGCAAAAGAGTTTTCAGGATGGGTTGAGCATCTTATAAATTATAGAATGTGGAATACTTGGGAACCTGTTGTTAATGAACTAAGAATGATTGACAGAAAAAGAGATATTGCAGGTAGTTGTGATGTTATTTTGCAGCATAAAGATACAGGTGCATTATGTCTTGCAGATTACAAAACACAAGCAGTATATAAGAAAAAGAATCATAGTTTACAGATGGGTGGTTATGTATCTTTGTTAAATCAAAACTATCCTGATATAACTCTATTTACTTGTAGGATTATTTATATAACACCTGATGGTATAAAAACTCAAGAATATAGCCCTGCAGAATGTATGTATGATTATGAAGAGGCAAGGGGTTTATACTTTAATAAACAGGTAAAGTTTTAGTAAGGGTTGCATTATATGAGGGTATACCCCATACTAATGTTTAACTGTTGTTCTTTATTAATTTACAATTATGTCATTTGAAGAAGAACTAGAACAAATTGACCGAGAAGAATGGTTAGCTAAATTTGATGATAGACAAATTATGAACGCTGCAAAAATGTATTTAGAATGGTTGTTTTATTTACCTGATGATTATCAACCTGATCTTTATCCTGAGCATAAATTTTATTAATCATGAACGTACAACCAGAACAATTATTAAGGCAGATAAAAGTTTCACAACTGCAAATAAAAGAATTAGAAACACAAATAACAGAAAAGAAGATGATATTAGAAAAGTATTATCAAGAAGGTATTATTATGAGTTCTTTTAGTATTGATGGTGTTAAAGCAACACGCAAACGCAAACCTGAGAAGTGGGAATATAGTGATACTACAAAGCAATTTAAAAAAGATATGATAAATGCGATTGAAGATAAAGAACAACAGGAAAGAGAAGAAGGAATAGCAATTAAATTAGAAACTGGCTTTACATGGGCGATGCGATGAAAACAACAGAAAGAGTAGAACAGGCATTTAAAAGGGTGAAAGAGTTGCTTAGTTTAGTAGCTGATTGGACTAAGAACCCAAAAGAACCAGACGCATTAAGTAAAGAATTTAAAGAAAAGAAACAAAAAATGATTGATGATTTACATGTACAGTTAGGTGCTTTAAGTGATCGCTATATGTTTAACCATAAATCAGAGTTTGCTACTAAGGAATATTTAGTAGAGTATGAAGCACTAAAAAAGAAAATTAAGGAATTAGAAAAATGAACGCACAAAAGAATAAGGGCGATAGGGCAGAAAGAGAAGCCTGTATTTATCTGTCAAAAGCAACAGGTTATGAAGTTGAAAGACGATTTGGGGCAGGTATGGAAAAAGATAAAGGTGATTTAACTGGTATTCCAAATACTGTTGTACAGGTAACTGACATGAAAAATAAAACAGAAGCAGTATTAAGAAAACCTAGAGAATCAGAACAACAAAAAATAAACGCAAAAGTAGATCATGCTATTACTATGGTTAGGTTTAATAAAAGGCCAAATTGTGCAGAAGGTGATAATTGGCGTGTTGTTCAAACTATTGACCAATTTGCAAGACTTATAAATGAAATTGAACATCTTAAAAAATTAATAAAATGATTGCACATCAGAAGTTAATAAAAGATCAGATGGAAGTAGAAGATGCACATAATTTATTTGGTAGATGGTGGGAAAAAGTAGATACAGATATAAAAAAAGCAGTTGTACAAGAAATAGACGTAAGAACAGCTACTAATTTAATAAAAAGATATGAATGGTTACAATGTATGCCTGCTATGGTTCAGTATTGTTATGGTATTTACTTTGAAGGTAATTTAGGTGGTGCGGTTGTTTATAGCACTGAATATAGTGAAAACTTAGGACATTGGGATAAATTTGATTATACAGGAAAAATTATTTTACTAAGTAGGGGTGCGTGTGTTCATTGGTCACATCCACATAGTGCAAGTAAGTTAATAACCCAATCTATGAAAATGCTACCTGATAAATACAAAGTAGTTACTGCAACTGTAGATGAGTTAGCAGGTGAAATAGGTACTATCTATCAAGCGTGTAATTTTAAATATATAGGGTCTATGCGTGAAAATAACCCAAAAGTAAATGATAGAGATAGTGATAGATTTGGAGTAGAAATAAAAGGTAAATTATATGGTGCTAGATCAATAAGACAAAAATTAGGAACGCAAAAAAAAGAAGAAATATTAAAAATGTTTCCAGATGCAAAATTTATACCACAGAAAAGTAAGCGTAGATATTTTTATTTTTTAGGAAATAAGACAGAAAAGAAATATTATAAATCTAAAATACAGGAATATATAAAAGAATATCCTAAAAGAACTTGACAGGGGTATACCCTTGATGTATATTAAGAATGTACCAAACAACCGAGAGGTTTTCCAAATGACTACTTTAACAAAAGAGCAGTTCCAAACAAAATGTAAAGAACTAGACAAAAAAAGACACCATAGAGATGTAAAAGATATAAAACATTTTGATACTGATTTTACTACAGAAGGTCTTTATTCAGATAAAACAAAATATGGATCTAGAGTAGGTATTCATTTTCTTAGAGATGATAAAAAGAAATTTATTATTTTAAATGAAAATGTATCAACAGATAATTTTGTATTTACAGATATAGAGAATATTTTTCTTAATCTTATAGGTCAATTTACAGATAGATGTAATTTATTTTCTGTTTGTGATACTGACTATGAATATATGCATAGGATGTTAAATTGCGAAGATGGTTATAAGTTTGCGCCAAGTTATATGAATGAAATGGAAAAGCATAAATTATTTACTAGAAAACAAATATGGAAAATACTTAATGGCTTAGAAAAGAAAAGTGTTATTAATCTTGAGTGGTATGACGATGGCATAAGCAAAAGATTAATGTGGGTTCATTTTACAAAAGAGTTTTTACAGGAAAGAGCAAGTTTTGAGACTAAGCAAGATGCAATAGATTATGCAGATGCATCAAAAAAAATATCTGATCTTGCATTTGAGCTAATGAAAAATATGGAGGAAACCAAAAATGTCTAATTTTTTAATGATGTTAGCAGCGTCAGGGTTGTTTTATACAGCCCTTTCATCTTCTCTATATGACATGACAGTTATATCGTGTAATAACCAATTAACTAACTACGAACTAGCTTGTAAGGAGGTAAACAAATGACCTTTTATAATACGATTAATGAAGATGCAAGTGAACTAGCTGAATCTATATCTAAAGCTAAAACACAAGAACAAAAAATTATTAACTGCTTTTTACAGCATGAAAAGCCACTTAGTCCATCTATGGTGCTTTCTATCCTTAACATCAATTGTCCTATAACCTCTATTAGGCGAGCTATGACAAACTTATCTAATGAAGGCAAACTAGTAAAAACAAAAGAATATGTAATAGGTAACTATGGAAAAAAAGAACATCTATGGTGTTTACCAAAAAAACCAGAATCTTTTAATCAATCAACATTACCTTTTTAATATGTAAATAGTCGGGAAGCCTGATAGTTAAATAAGTGGATTTCTTTAACTTGAGAGTTATACAAAACCTAAGAAAGGATAGGAAAGACAGGGCAAGTATTGGACTTGATCGATCTCCCGACATACAAAAACCCCTTAGGGGAATCCATCTAAAGGGTTTAAGTTGCCCACTGCTTTGCGTATCATAGGCATACCAAAAATATATTATATTTACATTTAATGCAAGTGCTATCTAGGTAAACTACTAATTTTTCTATTAGGAAATAATTGCTGTTCTAGAAATTCTACAGCTTTATTATCAAGATCATTAGAACTTTTTTTGCAAATTTCTTTTAAAAGACTAATAATTAAATCCTTACAAGCAGAAGAAGAAAGAAATGTAAGTAGTATAGGTTTTAAAATTTTTAGCATTTAGTTATGTTATTTATATAAAAGATACCAAACATTAGCGGTTTTGGCCTTCTAATCTGCTAACCGCTTGCGATAACTGGTTTAATCTGTTGTAAATATCTATTATGGTTCGTTCCCTACGGTTACTCATGTTTGACAACACCATAACAAAAGCTGTAGCTGCTGCTCCTAGTAAAGCTGCTTGTACCTCTGTCATTTGCTTAAATCCTTAATTATGTCTAGTATGACTAATAAAACTAATTATGGCAGAAGAAAAAAAGAAAAACCCCCTTCAAAAAATAAAAGAAGGTCTTGATGACAAAGAGGAGCAACTAGCAATTATCAGTCTATTTGTTCGTTTAGGTATTGTCGTTTGGAGTGGCTTTATAGTATCCCTTAACTATATTTCTCTCCCTGGTTACAGTAACGAACCAAAAGATATAACCTTCCCTGCTTCGCTTTTGACTGCTGCGATTTCAACTTTTGGAATTGAGGCATCACGCAAAAATGGTGGTAAAAAAGAAAATAAAGAAGATAAAGTTGCACAAAGTGACGGTATGGTTCAGACTATAAGAGTAATTACACCTATCAAAATTGAAGGTGCTGAAGTAATTGACCCCCCATCATCCAAAAAATGAAAAAGTTTCTTCCTTTGATTTTACTAGCACTTCCAACAGCTAGTTTTGCAGACATCACTCATACGCTTCAATCAGTAGCAAGTGTCTCTACATTAGGTGCTTCCGCTACTTCAGAAAGAATTGCAGCAGCTATTAGTGTAGCTGGTACAAACGTAGCTCCTAAAGCAAATACAGTAGCTGGTCAAATCGGTTCTCTTGATTTAGCTGATGCTGGTATTGCTAGTGGTGTTCCAACTATTGATTACGACACTAGCTTTAACATCGTAAATACAGGCGATGCATTTTCTGCTTCAGAATCCTATATTGCAGCAGATGCAGTTCCAAGTTTACTATCTGCCACAGTAACAAATGGGGCGGTTCCATCACTGCCTCTTCTTGGTAAAAACACTGTTATCTCTGGAGGTGACCCTGGTTCTGTAGCAATCACAATGGATAGCGGTGGTGCGTTTACTGTTAACTTGGCTGATATGGGTGCTGGTACAACAGCTACGCTACAAACTAGTATTACTCTTGGCTTGGATTAATGAAATGGTTATTGCTTTTGTTTATCGCTTTTTATAGTTCAGATGCAAAAGCTACAACTCCAAGATTTGCTGCCAACCAAATACAATCAAATTCTAAAAGTATTAGCAGAATAGATGAAGTTATCATTACTGAAAACTATAACTCTGGCTATGCATATTCAGTTACAGGATCTAATATTAAAACTGATTCCTATATTTCCCCAGAAGCAACCTATACAACAAGTCAAAATACAGGCAATGCAGGGGCAGTTAATTTTGAATGGATAACACCTCAATTAACAAGCAAACCACAGTGGCAGGTTGTAAACGAAGGCGAGGCTTTCTCTTTGACAGAAAACTTCATGGCTCCTGGTTTAGACGCAGTAAGCATAATAAATCGAACACAAACAATAGAAACAACACAAACTTCTACAACCTTATTTCAATAGGACTTTTATTTACTAGTCCTGTCTTTGCTGAAACTACTATAAGTAATCCACAATCTAGTACCCAATCTACAGTAGTCAATCAAGGTTTTCAAAGTATAAGTGGATCTTTTCCAACTCATAGGTATAGCAATGGTATTCAATGCCAAACACCTACTTTAAGCTTTAATCCCTTTATAACTAAAGGAGAATATTTCAACAGTCCTAGAAGCACTATACAAAGAACAAATATATATAACCAAGCAAAAGATAGTGATACAGGTCAGCTTACAAATCCTGGTGAAATACTTTATGTAGCAGAGCAAGAAAGATTAGATCAGATAAACCATAACTTTTCATATGGTGCGACTATCAGTATTCAAGTACCATTAGGAAAACGATTTAATGATGAGTGCTTAAAGGCAGCCCAGACTTATAGAAAATATCAAGAGTTTCTATTACAAGCTAAAAAGCTAGAGGTTAATCTAAATCGGCTCTCTATCTGTAGCCAGCAACTTAAGCTCGGTGTTAAGTTTGTAGGAGATGATGCTGTTAGTTGTAGAAATGTTGTATTAACCAGCGTTCCAAATCAAGTATTACCACATGCTCATAAATTAAAATAGACAAGCTACGGGTAGTTACTTGTCTAAAGAAGTAATAAGTCTATCCAACAGAGCAGAGGCTAACTTAATAACATGATGCTGGGCTTATCGCTTATACATTATTCTACCTTATCTTTCTTCTTTGTTAGCTTTTTAATGACATTTTTTACTAGGGGTTTTACAAGCTGGAGAATAACAGGTGTAGTCGCAGCCACACTAGCGATAACAGCAGTAGAGACAACAACGCTAGCCGTTGGTATGTATTGGTCCACAAACGGTACTTCTTTCCAGATTGCGTCACAAGAACCCTCCAATAACCCACGTTCCCATTTTACCAATTTTTCTAGCCTCATCTCATTACGCCAATCCCCTGATCTATAGGGTGCGTTTTTTGGTGGACAGGGTACTTTTTCAATCTCTACCTCCTCTTTTTTTTGTCCTAAATTAATATTTGTTTCAGTCCCTTTTTTCTGGTAATTATATGTACCTTCTGTTTCTATAGTGTCCTGTGCATCATAAACAATAGGTCTAAATGTTTTTGGTTCTGGTTGAGCTTTAATAGGCTGTGTATTACCAGCAACTTCTTGACCATTAAAACAAGTAGCATAAGCTTTTCTGTTATGAAAAACTATTGTGGGGTTTTCTGTTATTTGTAAATCTCTATTTATTAAATCACAGGCAGGGTTATCTCCTATCAGTACAGTTTCAGGTACATAAGGGGTTTCTGGTATTTCTACTTTCGGTATCTTTATCTCAGGAACTTTAATCGTAGGCATTAACAATCGTTGAAGTCAGAAGCCATATTACCTCCTAATTTACCACCTTCTCTTCTTGCTGTATTTGTAGCAAAGCCACTCAAAAACCAGCCAATCATAGGTACGTTACTTAATGAAGTTACAAGTCCTGTTCCTGTTGCTACTGACGTTCCAATAAGTTGTCCTGTAGATTCACCTTTAGCCCTTTCTTTTATACAAGCTATTTGCTTTGCTGTAAGTTCATCATTGTTAATAATTGTTACATCCTTTTCACCAGCTACTCTTTGTGTTTCTTTAGTAGATAAAGCTTTACTTGCTCCTAAGAACCCTGCTGGCTTTTTACTGGTCTCCACTGATCCTATAATCCTTGGATCGTGCATACGATGTCTAATTCTATAACCTTGCATATCAGCTTCAATCTCATAAGTAGAATATTTACTAACAGGTAAATCAAACATTGGTAGATTTGATTTTTTACTTAAAAGAGTAATCGTATAAAAGTTGGAAGCAACAAAAAGAGTTCCAAGTCCTACTGATATTCCTTTAATAATATTGTTATTCATATAAACTTATAATTTAGGAATATCAGGAATTTTTGTTGTTGGTACGGATGGCCCTGTTATATCAGGTAAACCTTTATCTAAAACATTCGGTAACAGTCCAGATACTTCAGAAAGTATTTGGTTCATAACTTGGCTTTTAAAATTTTCTGACCGTAAATACCTGTAAGCAATTCCAGCGGTTACTAGGGTTGTACTTAAAAGTAAAAACGTTAAAATGGTTAAAGCGTCAAGAATTTTTCTCATGGTCAAAGAAGCAATATTAAAGGCTATAGGTCATGTAAGTATTATATCTATGCTTATAATTCTGCCAAGTGTCATTCCATTGTATTTAATTGGTGGGATGATGACTAGGCAAATGACAACTCAAACTAAGTAACTAAATATTTTAGCTAGGAGAAGTAGGCCAAGTAATATTAAATGGGTCTGATTGTGTACTAGGAATATCTCTTAAAGACTGCCTAAAATTTTTCCAATCATTAGATAAAGTTAAATCACTGCAAGCCATCCAATCTGTACCCTGTAATATTGTATTTCTTTGATTTCTTACCTCGTCCCATTTTTGAGAAGTTAATGTAGCTTGTTCTTCTGTTGTAGTAGATTCTACCTTTACCGTATAAACCTTACCACTATCAACATAAGCAGTTACAGTAGATAACTTTTGTGTTGGTGTTGTATAACTGAGAGTTTCTACAATTTCTACTACGTTATTTTCTGTCAAAAAATCTGTTGTAACTCCACTTACAGGAAAACTAGTATTAGGAAATAGTTGTTGAATTGTACCAGTGCTTTTTACAGTAGTACCATCAATGATTGCATAGTTCATATAAATATTCTAGCTATGAAAGCCCAAAACGTGCTTTTTCTGCTTGATAATTTTGATCTACCTCTGTTGCTGTTAATGCATGACCAGAGTAAATTCTAAAAATTGCAAAATGACTAGCATTTTTCATATAATTCTCACCAATACTATTTTGAGCAAAACCTGCACTAGGGTAAGTGTAATTACAGAGATTTAGAGTAGTTTTAATTAAAGAGTTATTTCTATAAAATTTCATTCCAGTACCAGACATATTTTCTCTAGATGCTACAAAATGTTCCCAACCAAAATTTAAATTCTGGGTAGTTGAATCTATATTTATTATAGGAGGCGGCCCGAAAGATGCACCTGTTGAAAAATTAAGTTCAAAAATATGGCTAGTGGAGGTACTTCCTTCTATTCCTTCACCTGTTACCCTTGCATTACCCGAAGTACCTATATTTATATTAAAAGTATGAGTACGTAAAGTAAACGGACTGTAATTAAATTCACTTGCCGCTGCACCAAAAATGTTAAAACCATCACTTTTAATATTCATAAAAAATTCTATAGTGAATTGACCTGTGCCAAATGCTAAAGCAGTAGACCCACTATTTTTCTTTAAAAAAATTTGTTCATTTGATATTTCTACAAAACCACCATTATTACTATTAAAAGTTGGATTACCATAACTCGCTGTATTTTGATAAGTTGAATTATTACCATTACCTGTTAAATCTGTAACCGCTGTTGGGCTTGAAGATGGGTTATAGCAAGATGTGTTTCCAAGGTCATAATATGTGTGTAAACCTGTTGTAACTATACTACCGCCAGAAACATTACCAGCGGCAGCCCTTAGAAAATGATTTCTCATATTAACCTAAATCTCCAACATTTGCACCATATAACGTACTACCTACCTTAAATAATTCTATTGCTGTTGGTGTAGCTCCTCCTAATGTAGGTGCAGAACCGCCACTCCATGTCATAGTAGGCCAAGTTAATGAATAATTAGACCCACTAGCAGTTATTATAAGCAGCATTGATTGACCAGTAGTTAAACTATCAGTTGCAGTTCTGTTAGCTCCTAATGTCCAAGTTTGAACCATTCCATTAATAGGATCTAAAGCAACAGATGAAGCATCAGTTATAGCAAATACTGTTTCAGTTATTTCTTTTTGAAAAATTACTTCTGCTGAAAAAGTACCACCTGCTAGTGGCATTTTTGTTGAATCAGTTACAGTTATAGCGGCAGAACCATCAAAGTTAACACCATTTATAGCTCTTGGAGTTGTTAGTGTTGCCGCTGACCCTGTTGTATTCTGGTTTAGTGTTGCAACTCTAGCTGCGGCTAAAGTACCACTAGAAATATTACTAGCATCAGTAGTATCAGTAGTAGCTGAAGTTGCTAAAGCAGTGCCATCAACTGTAATTGCATCAGCTTCTAAAGTACCGTCTATATCAGCATCACCTGAAATATCAAGACTAGCTGCGGTAACTACATTAACAGTTATAGAAGGTGTACCAGTTAAACCACCTGAAGTACCTGTTGTATTCTGATTTAATGTAGGTACTAATCCTAAAGCAATTGTACCCGACGCTAAGTTACTAGCATTAAGACCTTGTAACGCTGCTCCGTTAATTGCAGGCAAAGTTCCTGTTAAATTAGCCGCTGGAATTGCAGTTAAATTTGTTGCTGAGGCCGCTGGTAAAGTAGCTGGAAATCTTGCATCTGGAATTGTACCTGAATCTAGATTAGATGCATTTAAGGAAGACCCATCAATACCTCCAGCATCCGCTGCCCATACTAAATTGGTTGGAGTTGATGCATCTGCTTTTAATATTTGGTTAGCTGTTGGTGAACTCGCTGGCAACGAAATTGTATAGCTCGATGATGCACCCTTATCAGTAGCACCTTTCAAACCTACATATGCAGAACCATTAGCATCTGCCTCATTAAATCTAACTTCTTTATCATTATCTAAAACTATAGAACCTGTCATATCACCGCCAGCTTTGGGTAGGGCTGCATTTGCTGTTGTTTGTGCAGTATCAGCGGTGTCTTTAGCAGTTTTTACAGAATTAGGCGTTGCGGCTGTTGTTGTAGATGTGCTAGTAGTTGAATCTGTTAATTGTAGAGCACCTGCTACAGAGGTAGTTCCAGCGGTCATATATGCAGAACCTATTGCCGTACCCTGCCAAACACCTGTAGCAATAGTACCTAATGATGTTAATGAACTACTAACAACAGAACTACCCAATACAGTTGCACTTAATATTTGAGTACCTGCAATTTTTAATACTTTTGCTGATGCTAAATCAAGATGCTCTGATAATGTCCATGAATCTGTAGCATCTACCCAATTAAAAGTTTTGTCAGTTGTACCTTTTAAAGTAATACCCCCTCCATCCGCTGTTGTATCTGAAGGGCTAGTGACCTTGCCTATTTCTATGTTTTTGTCTTCAACACTAAGGGTAGTTGAATCTATAGTTGTAGTCGTACCATTAACTGTAAAATTACCGCCTACAGTTAAATTACCTGCTAATAATCTATTACTATCTGGAATTGGAATATAATCAAGTGATTGCCATGTAGTTGTACCATCACCTATTTTAAATTTTTTTGTATCTGTTTCATATCCAAATTCTCCAGCTAATAAGACTGTGTTATTACTTGTCCAATTACTAGCCGTATCTCTTCTTTGTTTTTGTAAAGCAGTTATTGTTACCGTCATAATTAAGCTGAGTTCCTTGCATCTATTATATTAGTTCTAGCAGGTGTTGAGCTACTTGTTAAGGCATCTAATATATAAACTCTTGCTGTTGCACTAGAATCCCCAGCATCATAAATTACATCTCCTGTATCTATAGGTACTGATATTAATTCAACTTCTACATTCCATTTACTTACAATACCATCAGAAATTGTTGGAGGTGTTGCATATAACCATACAAAATCACTTACAACTGGCACAGGCGGTGAAGTATATCCATTCCATGTACTAGCGTCTAGCAAAAATATTTCAAAAGTACCACTTTGAGTATCATAATGTGTTCTTATAAGGTTTACCTGTGTTTCTGTTAAGTTGTTAAATGTAAGTTGTAAAGTTTGATTTATACGCCTATTACCACGCCTAAAACCTGTTGTAGTGCCAGTTGATGAAGATTGTATAGCACTAGGAAAATCACCTGGTGTATATAATCTGGCAGAAGGTATTATTGCAGGGAATGTAGCCATTATAAAGGTACGCTAATTAGCTCTATAGATGTACTATACCTGTTTGGTGAAGATAAACTAATTTGAAAACTAGATGCATACCGCCATTTATAATTTGAACTGCTTACAGGTGGTGTAGAATAACCAGCCCAAACTGAGCTTGATAAGTCAAAAGGTTCAATTGACCCATTTTGTGTATTGTAATGAGTTAACAAACTTTGAGCCTGTGTTTCTGATAAGTATTCGTAAGTTATAGTTAGTCTTTGCTCTACACGTTTATTAGCTAATTTAAATCTTACATTTACGCCACTTAATCCAGTATGTACATTTTGTGGATAATTACCATAAACTAATGCTCTTGTTTCTGGTTCTAACGAAGGGAAAGTAGTCATTGTAAAATACTAAAACTGCCTGTAAGCATTTCATTTGTAATTTCAGAAACATTACTATTATTTAATGGAAAATGTGTAGCATCTATATTACTAACTCCATCATTATCATAAGTAATTGAATCAACTTGATAGTAGTTAGTTTCTGTTCTATCATCTCCAACGCTATTTTTTCTTTGTAACTCTACTTTTATAATATTTGTAGGTATTAGTGAAGCTGTTATTAGGGGACTTGAAAAACTTATACTATGTGTACTATGTTTTCTTCTAGAAAGCTCAAATTTTGCATATAAAATTGCATGATTTACATTAACACAAAAATCAGACATATCAAATTGTTCAGTAGGTGCATCATTTGTAGTTGCTGTAAATCTTACTGTTACAGTTTTTTGCTTACTAATTTCTGTTGTTGAGCATTCATTATAAATACAATTTGCTATAAAACTTCTTTTTTCTTCAACACTTAAAAATGTTTTTTGCAATGATCCCTTTATAATATTAGCTTCTGTAAAAGTTGCAGTAGGTGTTAATGCAGAAGTATCAAATTGATTACTAGAATTTAATGGCAATATAGGTGAAAATTTATATTTGCCACCAACAGATAAAAATAATAGAAAATAATATGGTGATATTGTTGTAATATAATCAATTATATTTACTGATTTAGATACAGTACCATTAAAAAACATATTATTATTAGTACAAAATGTAGATAATGATTGCAAATTTGCAACTTCAACAGGTGCGACTATATCAGCGGTATTATTACCATCAATTTTTTTATAAATTGTAAATAAGAACATTGCTAAATCTAAGAATTGATTACTTGCACCCTGCGTATAAGAAGAACCAGATAATCCAGCACTGTATAAATCAACTTTAACGCCGTCGTCATAAAATACATATACCTGTTTTGTCTCTGATGGGTATGTACCTTCAAATGGCGACTCGAATAACTGACCGCTTATAGATAAAAAAGTAATATCTGCATAACTTGAATTGTCTAAATTAGTATAAGTATTTATATTGTTTCTGTTCCCGACAATCCATTCAAGTTGACAACCAGTTAAAGTCCCTGTACTAGCTGGACTAGTTGATACAACTTGGTTATTTACTGAAGAAAAAGTATATTTTCTATAAAAATTAGTTTTTCCGCTATTGATTGCATTTATTTTATCTAAATCTGCTTGTGTAACATCACCAGAAGCTACAGTTTCAGCATTATATGGTGCTGCTAAACTACCACTTGTAATATTAATTAAACTAAGAACATGACCAACAGTAAAACCACCTAATGTAGGGGCATCTAAACCACTAGAGCCGCTTCCTCTTGTATTCCACGTCTGCGTTATTGGTTGTCCAGCGGGAGTACCTGATTGACTAAATAAAGGGGTACCTGCTTGAACATTAGCTGTAACGTCTGTGCCTGTTTCTGCATCAAACAATTGAACAGATACTTGAAAATTTGAATTACTTGTATCACCTGTACCAACTGTAAGTACATTAAATGTATAATAATCTTTTGAAAGATCTGGCTGCTTACCAATAGAAAACCCACTGCTCGCAGGCATTACAGGAACTAAATAAGAATAATTTTCATATCCACAAAATAAGCCAGTGCCTTGTATAGGGCAAGTATTAGGATTAGCCGCTAATGTTGCAGCGGAATTATAAATATTAGTTGTTGTAATTGTACTGTCATCTAATAATAAAATTTTCTTTATTCCTGTATATGACCTACCTTTAGTAGGTGTTCCAACTATTTCACCCTGTGATATTGCAAATAAATAACTCTGCCTAAAATTAAATGTACCTGCTTTTAAAAGACTTGGCTGTACCCAAACGCCACCAATATTATTGACTCTTTTACCAAAAACTATAGGTACTGTTTCCCCTGTAGTTGCTATTCTTTGTTTAACGTCTAAATCTGAACTAGGCTTTTTAAAATTTTGTAAACTTTCATCTAATATATTTAAATCTTGCCCTATTTTTGCTGTTTTTTGTTGTTGTGCTAAAGAAGTTCTTTTTTCCATAATAAAACAGTATAAATTATTTACCCTTTGTCTAAAGACATTATATTTATTAATAATTCAGTCGATGCTATTTCGTTAGAACTTTTTATAGTTTTTATTTTTTTTGTACTTGTTAAAACAGTACCATCTGCTAATTTATATATTCTTTCATTGTTATAAATAAGACCTATTACACCTGATACTTCTGTATCATCTTCTAAAATAGCATTTATTTCTATAGCAAAAATTAAATCATTCATGGTACTATAAATCTCCCTAATAAATCACTACTAATTTTTTTTGTTGGAACTTGTGCTTTTTGCTTAGAAATTGCAGTACTTACATTCCATATAACAGTAGTTTCATTTATTGTTGCTGATTCTATTGTACCTATAAATCTACTTACCAGACTAGCAGAATTACTAAAAATATCTTGACCTATAGATTGTACATATAATGAAGCAATTACAAGACGATCTCCAGTCATTGCAGTTTCAGTTAAATCTACGATATCAGCAGTAGCAGCTATATTAATTTTTAAATCATTTATACTATTAGCCTCTGTTGAGGCATAACCACTAGCATCAAAAGCAAGATATGTAAAATTCATAGTTTGATCTATTGCTGAATCCGCTGTAAGATTTTGTGCAGACTGATAAAAATTTTGATATGCATTGGTAGGAGATCTTTTAGCATTACTATCTAAAACACTAGATTTATCTGGGTAATATTCAAGAAACGTTAAAATATCAAAATCAGCCATTTATATACCTAAAGATCGTCTAGTTTTCAAATCTGATTGTATTAATGTTAGCGTTTGATCTATACCACTTTTAACAGCCGCTTTTAAATCAGATGTAGTTATAAAATTAGTCCCATCCATTTGCGTTACAGCACCAGTTGTAATATTTACATTTGGACTGCTTATATAACCGCCTTCTGCAAATCTTGGTATTGCTGCACCACCTCTCATACCTGCTAAATAATTTTTACTAAATGCACCTGCTTTACGTGCTGGTATTACATATTCACTACCTGCTTCACCTGCATATATTAATTGTGGGCTAGAAACAACTCCACCTTCTGCCATTCTCCTTGAATTACTTGAGCCACCACCTGTATTACTTGAGCCACTATTACTAGTTTTTCTTCTTCTTCTCGCTAAACTGCTTAATTTTTTTAAAGCTCTATTTATAGTTCTTATAAATCTTCTTATAGGTTCAGTTGCAGCATTTATAGCGTTGGTGACTACTCTTGGAATTGATCTAAAAGCACTACTAATACCATCTACTACCCCAGTAAATGCATTTTTAACAAATTCTGAAAAGTTTGCAAATGGCCGCTTTATTGTTTCGCCTATCATTTGCATCATAGTTACAAAACTATCTTTTAAACCTACTAAAAAATCCCCAACGGCAAGAAATGCTTGACCTATTTCATCTCTAAATTTAAATATAAGAACACCTAAACCAATAATGGCCGCTGGTATCGCACCCGCTGCTAATAAAGGTGCAAAACCTACAATGGCCGCTTTCACAGCAACTAAAACCCCACCAAAAGCAGTTGTTATTTTTGCTATTACAACACCCATTTTAACCGCTGCTATAGCTTTAATAGAAATTACCATAGCAGCAAATAAAGGCACTAATGTTACTACTAAAGGAACTAAAATACCAAATGAACCAATTATTGCCTGAACTGGGCCAGGTAAACCATTAAATTTATTTACGAGAAAAGTTATAACACCAACAAACTTTTCTAAAACAGGTAATAAAGTATTAGTTAAAACTACGAATAAATCTTGAAAAACGTGTTGAATATTAGTAATACTATCGTTAAATGCAGCCATTCTTTTAACTCCATGTTCTGTCATTGTTGTACTTAAAGCTTCTATAGATTCACGACCACCATTTAATAAAGGTATTAATTGTTCACCTGTTTTTCCTCCAAAAATATCATAGGCAAAACTTGCTTTATCTACCCCATCTTTCATATTTGCAAATTTATCAGCAATATCTAAAAGTACTACATCAGTAGCTCTTAAAGAACCATCAGTATTATGTACAGCTACTCCTAAATCACCAAAAGCCGTTTCTAACTTTGCATTACCTAATGAAGCTTGATTTATATTATTAGCTAACATTGGAAAGGTTTTTACTAAAGTCTTAAAATCAGTTCCAGCTAATTCAGAAGCTTTACGCAATTTATCTAGTAAAGGAACTGCAACACCTGTTGATTGACTAAATTTTTCCAACCGATCACCAGCAGATAAAGTGTCACTAACAAATTTACCCATTGCAGCTACACCTATAGCAGGTGCTAGATTTTTTAAAACTCCAAAAGCATTACTAGCGGCTGTTTTTAGTTTATTCATTGCCGCTGATGTATTATTAGTAGTTGTTTTTAAGCCACCTAAACTTTTTTGTAATCCACCTATCTGGTTTTGACCCTGTACCTGAGCCTTAATTGTATAGGAGGTAGAAAGATCCATTATTATTTATTATCTTTATTAAATGTTTCTACTATTTTAGCCTCTAATACCTGTAAGTCAGCAAGTATTTCTAAAGGTTTTTTTATTTCGTCTTTTTTCAATTCAAATAACCAATTAATAGCGTTGTAATCAAGACCATAAATAACACCCTGATCCATTCTCCATTGAGTTTGAATATCTAAAAATAATATAATAGATAGCCAGTTTTCTTCTAATACTTCAAACATTTGTGCTTCTTTTTTTTCTGCTATGGGCTGATCAAATAGGACTGCATCATCTTTATCTGTTTCATCTATAACACGATCACCGCACCAAAACAATGCAGCCCCTTCTAGTTTTTTGTTTTTTGTTTTGTAACTTCAGTAAAATATTTTTCTACTAATATATTTGCTAAACCTGCAATGTCTAATAATTGTTTTTTTGTAGCAGTTGTAAAAGGTATAGGATTTTCACCATCTGTAATACCATCCCACCCTACTAATATCTCATCTGCAATCATGTAGTCAGATATTTTTACACCGTCAAATATACCTTCGTCTAATTCTTTTTGTTTTTTTTGTGCCTGTACTCCTATTTCATTTATTCTAGATTGTGGAATAATTTTAAAAATAGCGTCAAATGTTTCTTTATTTTGTGTACCACCATCAGAAGGAGTATAAAACACAATTGGATGCGTGAAAGTTGCTTCTTTTTTTAAAATAAACATAAATTTTTTATAATCTTCTTTAGGGTAAACCCTTTTCTACTACTTAGCAACTAAGTGAATGCTAGCGAAAATTCATCTGACCCTGCATCTGTTGGTGTTGCGTAGAATGGAAGATTAAGCATTGTTATACCATCAGAATCTTCATAGGTAGGCTGTCCTAAATCTGTTTGTGGACAAGATACAGTAACAATATTACCTGCACCGCCTGAGTGACTCCATGTGTTTGTGCCTGTAGTTGTACCTGTAGCCAGTGTAAAGAAGTTTTTGGATGATAATGCCACTGCCTCAATAACCATAGTTCCTGAAGGTCTACGGTCTGTTATAAGAGCTTCTTTAGTACCGCCTACTAACTCTCTATAAATAACTTCATTAGAAAACTCTAACTCCCAAGATTGTAAAGCCCCAGAAAAGCCAAATACAGAAAAACTAGAGGTATTTCCATTTTTAAAAAGCACAGGATCCGGCTGGAGAGATTTCGTCACAGTCGGAAGCGCCTGATCGGTTGGTGTATTAAATATCCCCTGCATTTCAAAATTTATACGAGGTATTTCATTAACAGCACAACTAATAGAAAATGTTCCCCTGCAACCTGTTACCTTATGTCTTACACCATCATAGTTAACATAAAAAGTAACACTACTTTGTGTAGCTAATGTAGAAGGTGTATAGGTAACTGATGTAGATGAAACTGTAGCTGCTGATAAACCACAGGCTTTTAAAATAGGGTCATATTTTGGGGCTGTCCCTGCACTCCCAGAACCTACCATAAAAACACCAAAGCTAAGATTAACTCTTGTATTAGCTAATAAAACAGGATAATTACCAGGATAAGGTCTAATAGTTTCCTGTTCTACTTCATCACTTGCTACTGGTTCTATTTCTAAATCAACTACCTCTACATAGTTTGCACTTCCTGTAGCAGTAGGGTCACTTCCATAACTGCCTTCTATTTTTGCAAGTAAGGATCTTTTTCTATGTAGTTTTGGCATTTACCTGATTACCTAATAGACACTATGTACATATCATAAACCCTTATAGAAATAATGTAACTATCATTGACTTAAATCATCAACATTTGTTCTATATCTAATGTCATATTCGCAACCGATTATACCGCCTGATTGATCCGCATCTATAAATTCAAATGAAGTATCCGCAGGCTGTATATCAATAGCATTACCATTAACTGTTAAATCTGCCATTAATCTACTGTGCATATTTTCTACTGTAGGATCTGCCGTTTGATGTGGTGTTCCACTTCTTACAACAACACTAATTCTTACAGTTAATGTATGGTCTAAAGTTGGCAGTGATGTTGTTTGTTCTACTACATCATTCTGAGGCTCAATAATAATACTAGGAGTTTCAGCCCTTGTTAATGCAGTGGTACGACTTCTAAAGATACGATCAGAAACACCTGTAGTACCAGCTAATACTGTTGCAATTCTTGCTAATATTGTTTCTCTTTTAGTAGTCATTAGGTTTTCTGTAGACTAATACGACAAAATACACCATCATTTTCTTTTCTTAGATCTCTTACAGTATATGCAACACTATCAACAGTAATACTATCCCCAGAAACTAAAGTACCAAAATCAGAAGTTTTTGTAATCAATTCATATTCAGTACTTATAATCATATCCCCTGCAAGTATTTGATCTGGTTGTTCTAAAATTCCTTTTGCAGTAGTACCACCTGATGTACAGCTAACACCAAAATCATCTAGATATACATTTTGTGTTGTTGCATCTTCAGTAAATGGCATTTACTTTTTACTTGTTGTTTTTTTTACTTTTGGTTTTGGTGTATAGACTTCTGCTCTACCCATTGAGATTAATAATTCTGCATCTTTTTCTGACACATCATAAGTTTGGCCTGATACTAAACTTTCACCACTAGCACAAACATTTTTTAGGCACTTAATTTTCATAAAAAAAAAAAGGGGTTGTTACACCCCTTATAGTAAACCAATTATGTGGTTACGTCTAAGATCGCTGCGAATGACTGAGCGTGTCTAACAGCTACATCAAATGCAACTACACCCTTAACAGATGTTAAGTTCTTCGCGAAGTCGTCACTATCTTCACCAACTGTGATTTCCAGCCCCGACCCAAACAACCCTAAAATTGCCTGGCTAAAGTCACCCATAAGAACTGCAGAACAAGAACCAGAAGTAGAACCTTTTGTAAGGTTGCTAGGTACTTGATTAGTCATTGCTAAAGGATATCCATTAACTACTAATGGTGTACCGCCTCTGCCTATTGCCTGTAGGTTGTTGTTAACAAGATACTCACCACCTGATGTTTTTAGTTTCTTAATAGCACCTAACACCTTAGCGTTAGTTACATAAGAAATAGAATCAGCATTAACAGCGGCATTGTCTTCCATCATGGCTGTTTCTAGGTCAACTAATGCATCTACTGTAATAGCACCACCATTAGTTCCCATCGCTACACTTCCGATTCCACTCTGTTGTAATAGGCCGGTCGGCTGTCCAGAAGAACCGCTACCATTGAGGATTCCAAGATCTAGACCAACGTTTATGCCTGAGCTTAAATCTGACCTTATAAGATCTTCAATTCCTGGAGTTGCTTGAATAAGCATATTTCTAGAATATTTAGACAATGTACCAAGTGTCTTAGGTGTCATTGTAATTTGGTCAAATGTTGACTCAGCTTGTGACAATGCACCTGTTTCAGAACTTAAGTACCCTGTTGAAGCAACACCTGAACGCCTGGGAATCGCGACATCTCCAACTAGGCCAGAAAGTGTCTGAACCCCCAGGCCAACCATAACCGTAGAATTGCGTAACGCCTCGGTAAAATCGTCCGCTAAAAGGTCGGTTGCAACAATGTTACCTCCAGTCGTAGCCCCCGTTGTGACGTAAGTCGCCCTTGAAGCTAAAGCACCATAAGGAATAAAAATAGATCCGTTACTGTTAGATCTTTGAGAGTCTTTAGCAATCTGTTGTGAAATCTCTCTAGCAAAACCAGAAGATTTATCTGACCAATCACCTGTGATAAGACCTCTGATACCAGATGTGATTTTGTAATTTCTAGCATACTGTTCTTTTTCTTTTGGTGATAACTGCTCTTCAATAGGCTTTGCAGTTTCAATAGGCTTTGCATCTATTCTTTCTAAGATTGCCTGTCTGCATGAATCAACAGAAGAACCATTATTAATTAGTTGGTCTGCTAAATCACTAAAACCACGCTTTTCACACATGGAGTTGATCTCTCTAATTCTTGTGCGTTCTGCGGATTGAGCCTTTTTAGTAGCTTCACTACGCACAACTTCTAGATCAAGTTGTTCTTTTTCCATAGTTAGTTGTTTTTTAGAATTTGACGGTTGTGCGTCAGATGACGCTGCGTTTACACGCTTATCTTCTACTATATCTTGTTTTTTAGCACTAGGCATAGTGTTCTCATCAATTAACCCTCTCGAAATACCTACATCTGGTGCGGCAGGCGAAGCAACAACACTTACCTCATGCGGTTCCCATCTTGTAGCTAAAAATGCGTTAGTTCCTTCTATTTCTCTTTCTTCCATTTCTAAAATGCGATAGCCTACGCTAATTGCACTTAGAATACCGTCATCTATATCTCTTTTTACTTCCTGTGCCTTAGGATTTCTGCTTAATTCAACAACTGCTCTAGCTTTTTTCTTATCTTTGTCCAAATATGCATTACGAACAATACCTATCACAGAATCCATATCGTGATTCCATAACACAGGAGCTACGCCACCATTTAGCCTACCAAAATCTATTGCACCCTCGTCATGGCTTAGTATCTCAGTACCAAAAGATCTTTCTACAGGGTAAGTACTAGAAAAACTAAACTCATATGTGTTATCTTCCTGTGCAGAAAAAGAAGTTTCACCGCTACGTTTTAATACAGTTGTAACACTTCTTAATGTATCTATCTTAGTTAGTGTGCTGAATTTATGACCTACCTTTACATCTGTTGCTTCAAACTCTCCGTCATTTTCTCTATAAACAGTAATTAATGCAGCGGGGTCATCTTCTGTTCCTGTAATTTCAAAATCAGAATCAGGTACATTTATAGTCCCATCACGTTCAATAGAATCTATAACACCTCTAGCAGTACCGCCACTTGCACCCCATCTAACAGAATCACCTACTGATAACTCATCTGGTTCTGCACGTTTAGATTTTGAGCGTTTTGTTTTAGCCATAGAATCATTGTTTCTTAATTCTTGTATTCTAGCTGATTTTGCATCAGAAAAACTTTTACCTGCATCACCACCCCAGGCCGCCCACGCTACTCTGCCTTTACTTGGGTAGCCATCCTCATCGGGTGTAAAGCCTTGTCCAGTTTTATCTGATTCATGTCTTGCAAACCATGCTGACATCTTTATTACTGTATCTGGAGTTAGTTCATTACCGCTTAATATTTGATTAGCCCTCCTTACCGCTACTTCTGTACCGCCTTTCTTTCCTTCAGCCCTCCAATCTTTAAATCTTTGTGCTTCTTCTTTCATACCTCCTGAAGGCATAAGGTCTATTTCAGTGCCATTAATAACTGCCATCAGAACCATCCGCTACATTTTCTCCATCCTCACCTGTGGGTGGTTGCGTATCACCAAAAGGATCAATAGTTCCTACTGGTTTATATTGTGAGCCCCCTGATTTATTTGTAGCTGATGGATCACTATCAGTAATAATATTTAGTTCATCAAGTTTTGCCAGTTCTGTCTGTCTTGCAATGAAAAATTCTTCCACATCCCCACCATTTTCTGCAATACATTGTGACAACGTTTTTAAGCCCGACCTTATTGCATCACGCTGGGCAGCAATTTCTTTTTGAGGATCAATATATGAATAACCCCTGCATACCCATCTGACCTTCTCGTACACTTCAGGGGTTGTTGAATATGTTGGCAATGACAATGTGCCACTTAATACTGCCATTTCTAACCATGCTTCAAATATAGGTTGATAAAAACTTTCTTTTAACATCTTCTGTATTGTTCTCCAGTGATCTCTATCCTGTAGCATTGCAAGCCTGCTACTACTGTAATTAGATTGACTGTAGTCAGAACTTATAGCCTCGAAACTGCACCCCAAACCGCTTGCCATGCTTCTGAGCATTGATCTTACAAATGGTTCAAACTCTCCATTAGCTTTATCTAAATCAGGTACAGATATAGATTCTCCTGGTGCTAGATATTTAAAAGAACCAGGTTCAAATCCGCTTACACGTTCATAATCAAATACTTCACCACCTGCATCTAGTTCACCTTCTGGACTTGTAATAAATCCCATTAGTGCAGAGCTTGCACGTTGTCCAACTACTGTTGCTTCTATATATCCATCTAATTGATGTAAATGGTTTATAGCACTAGCTAAGAATGGGACTCCCCTGTGTTGGCCTGGTCTTAGCGGCATAAACAAATGGATAACATCTTTAGCAGGCACAATAATATGCCTTCTTTCTTCTGGTACTGTTGCAAAGTTTGTATCACCAGGATGTTTTTTTAGGAACGCATAACTTACAGCCCTACCTTCTGGACTTAGCTCTATTCCTAACCGCCATACATTCTTATTGCTTTTAGTAGCACCTTTATAATCCTCATCTAACTGTTCTGCTTCTAATACTTCTAATGAAAAAGGAATTTTACTTCTGCCGTATGCTTTTCTATGGATAACAATAAAACATTCTCCGCTTTCTATCATTGATCTTACAGCTAATCTTTCTAATTCAGAAAAACATAAAACACCACGAATATCACAGCTATCTTTTCTTCCCCATCTACTCCATGCACCTTCAATACTTTCATTAATCCTAGTATTAGGAGTACCGCCACGCTGACTTTTAATCTGCGCTTGCATTGTTACACCCTGACCTACAATTTGATTAGTTGCATATCTTATTGCTTGTGCTGCATAGTTATTATTTCGTACTAAATCATGTACCCTTTTGCGTAATGTATTAATAGAATTTTTATAACTTTGATCAGGAGAAGATAAAGGTGTAATCCAAGAAAGGTTAGTTCTATCTACTCTTGCACCCGAATACATCCTTTTTAAACGATTTCTACGTTTATTTAGATCATCGTTAGAGGAAATTAAGCCCCTCCAAGCATTAATTAAGCCCATTTAAGTTACCTAAAAGCGTACATAGAGTGTTTTAGGGTCTCCTAAACCCTGACTTATTAAACTATACCTCTTTTCGCTAAATACTCTAGCTTTTAATTCTGCTTCTCTTGCTCTTAGTTCTGGTAAATTTATACGCTCAAAACTTCTACCACCTATAGAATACTTAGCCGCCTTATCAGCTATTATAGCTCGAATTGCAGCGGTTACAGCATCTAAATCAATTTCATTTTGTGATCTATTATCAATAGCAGAAGGTGTACCAGTATATTGTAAGTTTTGTTTTACTTCTAATTCACCACTACCTATTTCAAATACATCTGAGCTTTTAAATGCTCTAGCAACCCAAAACCAGTTACCAGCGGCAAAACCAGCACTATCAGTAGCACTTATTGTAAATTGCCATCCTGTACTCTCTGAATATTGCGTACCTGTAGCTGTATGACCTTCACTAGCTGTGTTTGTTCTTAGATAATATTCTAATGTCCAATCAGGTGAGCTTATAGTTTTGTTTATCCCAGCGGTCGTTGCCTCATCTACCCATTCAATAGTTGTACCAGCGGTTATGACAGTTGGTAGATCAGATTTCCACATAATGTTTACCAGTTGTTAACAAAGTCATTTGTTGGCCTTCTTTTTATTGTACCTTTTTTTTGTTTAACTACATTATCTGTTTCATTTAATTTATTTTCTAACTGTTGCCATACTGTATTTCTATTAAATTTACTTATATAAAAACACATAGCAGCGTAACTATATACCCAAGTATCTAAACACTCATTCCTAGTTGTAGCCTTTTTAACCCATTGTGGAACCTGAAAACCACTCCTGTTAGTTTTTAATATCTGTCTTTCCGCTGTTATCTGTTTAAAATAATCTTCACTTGTACTTGCATGAAAATGTATATAGCCATTACTACCTACCTTATTATTTTTAAGCCTACCCATCAAAGTATTTTTTATAGTGTCAACTCCTAAAGGATAGACCTGCCCTCCTTTTTTTATAGCTCTATTTGTTTTTCTAAAATTAATATCAACTCTTGTTGGTCTACCTATCGCAGGTTTATTTGCCTGTGATTGTCCTTTAATTGCTATTACACCCTGTGCTACTTTTTCTCTAGCAAACTGATAAACCTCACTTGTATGTAAACCGCCAGAGTCCACAGCACTAATAACAGGGACTAAACTTTTACCATTCTCATGTTCATATTGTTGATTAATTATAATTTCTAGCTGTTTCCAAACTTCTGCCTGATGAGGATCACCCCATAGCTGTACATGATCAATTAAAAATGCTTCTTCTCCTTTACCCCATCCCCATGTACTAACTTCTAATCTATCTATCTGACAGTCAACACCTTGAGTAAGAAATAAAACCCCTTCTGGACATGTTGCCTGTTCATAATTTTCACATCTTTTTAATAACCCCTCTGCACTCATAGAACTTACATAGTCGGTCTCGAATGTCTCTGCAAGCCTAGTATTTACAAATGTTTTTATTAGTGGTGCATCACCTTTTGCTTTATTAAATTCCATTAACATCTCTTGCCACGACAGCCATCCCAAGGGTGAATAAAGACCGTTAAGCCTAAAACCTGCCGTAACACCGTCCCCTTCTTTCATAGCCCTCCATTCACCTTGTCTTAACATCTTTGTTTTATGGCTTTCATCAAACAACTCACCACAATGTATACATTTATATTTAGGATTTTTTTCGTCATCTTTCTGTAATTGTTTCCATCGTAAATCTTGATATTCATTACAAATGGGACATGGTAAAAAATATAATCTCTGATCCGATGCTAAATATTCAGTTTCTATTCTTGAAAAATCTTTAATTGTAGGGGTAGATGTAAGTAATACTTTCTTTCTTGTACTAAATGTTGTTGCCCTCTTTTCCGCAAGTGCTACAGGATCACCTTCACCTGATGCATCAGATGGAAATGCATCCACCTCATCACAACTTATATAACGGCATGGTGTTGATCTTAGTCCTGTTGCTGAATTTGCTCCTGTAATTAGCATCATCCCACCAGGAAATTCTTTATTGCTTAATGTATTACCACTATCCCTAGTTCTAGCAGGTGCAATTTTTTCACTTAAACAAGGGGTATCATTAATCATACTTTCTAGTCTTTGCTTACTTAACCTTTTCCCCATTTCTAAAGTAGGTTGTACAAGTAACATAGGTGCAGGGGCATGGTCAATAACATAGCCAAGCCAACAGTTCTGAGCCTCGGTCTTCCCGGTCTGTGCGGCAAACATTAACACCACACGTTGTATAGGACTTTGCGTACCTAAACAATTCATAGGCTCTTTTAAGTATGGTGTTCTACTTGTTCTCCACTTACCTGGTTCTGCACTAGCCTTACTAGACAAGATCCTATAAGTATCTGACCACTCACTAACAGTTAAAGACTTTTCTGGTCTTAACCCTGCTAAAAATCCTTCTTCCCATGCGTTCATTGTGATAAGTTCTCTAGTGCTTCTCTATGTTCACTATGAATAATTTTATGTATAACACTTGCATCATCCTCACCTGCTAACTGATGACTTAACCTATCAGCTAGATTTGTTAATGCTTCTCTTATAGCTCTAGCCTTTACAAAACTGCTTTTTTTAATCTCTTCAACACTAACTAACTGTTCTTTCTTCTCTTCTACGTCTAATTTTGCTAATTCTGCTAAATAAAACTCTCTTTTAGCCTTACTTTCAGCAAAATCTGGTATCTCATCAGCGGGTAAGCTATCTATTTTATCTTTTAATTCCTTTTTTGTTGTTGGTTTTGGAATATTTACATCATTCTTCTCCCATAGTTGTAAAGCTATCTCTGAATTTAATACCTCTTTTCCGTTGTGCTTTACAATAGCTTTATTAAAAAATCCTCTACGCTTTCTATCGTAAATCGCTTGCCTTGACACGTTTTTTAGTGTAGCTAGATCTGCAAATGAAATTAAACTCATAAATATTTGTAAAGGCTGTATATTTTCATTGTAAAGTGTGTAAAGGGACTTGTGAACTCCACGCTAAAAAAATATCGTGCGTATGAACGA
>CENZ01022244.1_pt1 | contig 29304 bp, 28 predicted proteins | sample 361341 | NCBI WGS metagenome assembly CENZ01 (sample SAMEA2619782, study PRJEB7988) | marine metagenome | biome: marine biome (ENVO:00000447); feature: deep chlorophyll maximum layer (ENVO:xxxxxxxx); material: "saline water (ENVO:00002010), including plankton (ENVO:xxxxxxxx)" | depth 50 m
CTGTCTACTTGGGTAACAAAATCAGTGGGGCCTTTTTCGTAGATCTTTACTTTATCCATTCTTCGAGAAAATTTAAGAATTTCTTTCGCTGCTAGTCCGGCAGCTTTTAAGGCTATGTTTATTTTTGGTTCTTTAGATTGCACAAAACAATTGTAAACTATTGGTTAACTGAGATCAGAATGAATAAAAAAAATAATATTGATATTGAATTTATTTTAGTTGAGCCTTCCCATTCAGGAAATATTGGAGCCTGTGCAAGAGCGATCAAAAATATGGGATTTGAAAAATTAGCAATCGTTAAGCCAAGAAAAACAATTACCGAAGAAGCCTTTCATAGAGCAAAAAGTGCAAAAGATATCCTAGAAAATGCAGTTATCTATGAATCTTTTGATCAAGCAATTGAAGAAAAAAATTTAATTTTAGCCACCAGTGCTAGAGAGAGAACTATCCCTTGGCCGACTTTTTATATTGATGAAATTAGTGAGGAAATAAAAGGTGAGCTTAAATCAGAAAAAACTAAAAGTGCAATTATTTTTGGAAGAGAAGATAATGGTCTTTCTAATGAAGAACTTCAAAAATGTCATATACATCTCGTAATTCCCACTAGTGACGAATACTCGTCATTAAATTTATCTCATGCACTTCAGCTAGTTGCTTTTGAAATTAGAAAGATATACTTAGATAACAATGTCCCTATATCCGAAGAAAAAGATTTAGTTTCAAACTTAGAAAATGAAAAATTATTAGAACATTTAATGGAAGTTTTAAAAAAAATAGACTTTTACGACCCAAAAAGTTCCAAGCAAGTTAAAACTAGAATAGAGAGATTAATAAAAAAAATAAGGTTAGATAAAATGGAAATGGGGATTCTTAGAGGATTTCTATCTAAGATTATAGACTTTGAAAAATAAATGTTTCTGATACAATCATTTTTTTGTTGAGTCCCCTTCGTCTAGCGGTTAGGACACCGGGTTTTCATCTCGGCAACAGGGGTTCGATCCCCCTAGGGGACGCCAAAAAATACGCTCTTTAAAAGTGCATTCTTGTCATTTATTAACTGAAACTGTTCGATTACCTATCTTTTTTAAGGTTTTTTAAAAAAACTAGCTTGAATTAACCACCTTTTTTTAGTTTTAAAATATAAACCATAAATTGTCTGAATGCTCAGCATTCATCAAAGATTTATGAAACTTATGTCAATTGTTGTGAAACCATCCAAAGTCGAAGCTGTCAAAAGCGCGATTTCATCAGTAGGTGTTAGCGGAGCTACTATCTTGGATGCTAGAGGATTTGGATCAACAAAGGGGCACACAGACTCTTATAGGGGAGCTCAATATCAAGTGGATACTAATCCAAAAGCTATGTTGCAGGTCGCGTGTAAGGACGAGAGTGTTAATGACATTGTAGAAGCGGTTCGTAGTGTGGCTAATACCAACACTATTGGTGATGGAAAAATTTTTATCACAGAACTTTTAGATGTAATACGTATCAGAACCGGTGAAACTGGTGAAGGTGCGATAAACGGAGAATATTAATGGAAGAAATTAAATTTTCATTAGACACATTCTATGCTCTTATGTCAGGAGCACTAGTTATGTGGATGGCAGCTGGTTTCACTATGTTGGAAGCTGGCTTAGTTCAGAAGAAGGATGTCTCTGAGATTGTTACTAAGAATTTAGGATTGTATTCAATCGCATGTGTCATGTATTTGGCATGTGGATTTATTCTTATGTATCCAGGATCAGCTTTAATAGACGGAATTCTTCCTGGAATAGGAACTTCTTGGTGGTTGTCTACTGCAGACCCAATAGAGGAAATCGGAATTCCTTACGGAATGGATTACTCACAACAAGCTGATTTCTTTTTCCAAGTAGTTTTTGTTGCGACAGCTATGTCAATTGTTTCAGGAGCAGTTGCAGGTAGAATGAAACTACTTCCTTTTTACTTATTTGCTATTATCCTTACTGCCTTCATTTACCCAATTCAAGGTTACTGGAACTGGGGTGGAGGTTTCTTAAGCTCAGGTGGTTATTCTGACTACGCTGGATCAGGTACAGTACATTTATGTGGTGCTGCTGCAGCTTTAGCTGTTGTTACAGTCCTAGGTCCAAGAAAAGGCAAATACAATGCAGATGGTTCTGTTAACCCTATGCCTGGATCAAACATTCCTTTAGCAGCTTTAGGAGCTTGGATACTTTGGTTAGGTTGGTTTGGTTTTAATGGTGGTTCAGAGCTTGTTGTAAGTTCAGAAGCCAGTGCTATTGCTGTCAGTCAAGTGTTCTTGAACACAAATATGGCTGCTGCAGGTGGAGTTATAGCTGCATTATTAACAAGTTTATTTGCAACTGGAAAAATGGACGTCACCATGGCTATAAATGGTGCAATTGCCGGTTTAGTTGCAATTACTGCTGGTCCAAGTGCTCCAACAGGTGGTGAAGCCGTATTTATAGGAGCCGCTGGTGGTGTCTTGGTCTACTTCTCAATCCTTTTCTTTGATAAAAGCATGAAAGTAGATGACCCAGTTGGCGCTATTTCTGCCCACGGAACAGTTGGTATTTTAGGTGTAATGGTCGTTCCATTTACTTCTGATGCTTCATTCCTCTGGCAGTTATATGGAGTTCTTGCTATCGGTGGATTCACTTATATAGCGAGCTTAATAGTTACATTTATTATTAATATAATTATGCCAATCAGAGCAACTGACGAAGAGCAAGACGCAGGTCTTGATTCTACAGAAGTTGGGGTAGCAGCTTACCCAGAATTCTCAGATTAATTTCTCCCTAATAAAAAGCAGGCAAGCCTCCCTTGCCTGCTTTTTTCGTTTTTGTTTATAACTAAACTTAAAGGATACAATTCTCTTCATGAAATACGCTTATGGGTTATTGCTATCTGTATTTTCTTTTTTTGTTTTATCTGAGCTAGAAGAAATAACCGTTATAAATTCTAAGTGGTTATTCTTGCCTTCCGTCGATCAAATTGAAGAAGAAGAAATTTACTTTTTAAACTCTCATCATTTAAAGGAGCTATTAAATTTATCGTCTGGAGTTTGGATTAGTAGGGGATCTGGGCAAGAAAATCTCATTTCTTTAAGATCTCCAGTTTTAACTGGACCTGGCGCTTGCGGATCCTTTCAGATTACTGAAGATGGAATCCCTATACGACCGGCAGGATTTTGTAATGTAAATAATCTTTTTGAAATATCAGCTAATTTAGCCTCACAAGTTGAAGTTATTAAAGGCCCCTCAAGCGCAATGTTTGGAGGTAACTCTTTACATGGGTTAATCAACATTAAGTCGTTGGAACCAAAGGATGCTAATGATATTTATTTTCAAATTGATAAGAATGAATCTCTTAGATCAAGAGTATTGCTTAGAAATTCTTCCAATACCCTTTTGGGTGTTGAACTAGATAGAGACAAAGGTTTTAGAAATCAAACTGGTTTCGATCAACAAAAAATGGTTATTAAAAACTATGGTAGTTTTAGAGATTGGTCTCTGCAAACCTTAATTAACTTTACAAATTTGAATCAAGAAACAGCTGGTTACATTGATTCCTATTTCCATCCCACACGAATAATTAATGTAAATCCTGAAGCTTATAGAGATGCTAAATCTTTAAGGATAAAAACAGAAATTTCAAAGAATTTAGATGCCTTAGATATCTCTTTAATACCATATATAAGATTTAGCTCTATGAATTTTATTCAGCATTATTTGCCAGGACAACCTATAGAAAAAAACGGACAAAAGAGTGCGGGACTTTTTTTTAATTTATTAGGATTTAAAGTTAACAATAATTCTTTTGGTATTGGAAGTCAGATTGAATTTGCACATGTCAATTTAGACCAATATCAACCTGACGTTCTAAACTCTTCAAATGCTTTTAATAATGCAGTAAGGCCTCAAGGTTTTCATTATGACTTTGAGGTAAAAACAAATCTTATAGCAAGTTATATCTCCCATGAGTTTGAATCAAAAAATAGTTTGAAATTTTTTTCGAATTTTCGAGTTGAATACCTCAAATATGATTACGATAATCTAATGTCAGATGGTCGTTTAAGAGACGATGGATCGGCTTGTGAAAGAGGAGGTTGTTTTTATTCTAGACCTGCTGACTCTAAATTAAGTTTTAAAGATCTTTCTCACAGAATTGGGATTTCAAAGGAAATAGATTTAGGAAAAGTATTTGTTCAATTTAGTAAAGGTCATCGCCCACCACAGATTAATGAACTATTCAGACTTCAAAAATCTCAAACTCTGGCCGACTTAGACTCAGAAAAAATAAACTCTTTTGAAATAGCTATAGAAAATCTTGGAAAAAATTATTCTAATAAATTAGTTTTTTATTATTCAAAAAAGAAAAACTATATCTTTAAAGATGCCGATACAAACATGGTCGTTGGCGGAAAATCCAGACATAAAGGAATCGAAATAAAAGGGCTAAGAAATTTCAACACAATATTTTCTATTAAGTACGCTTTAAATATAGCAGGTCATTATTATGATTTTACTGATATCAATAGAGGTATTATCTTAGGAAATGAAATTGATACTGCTCCGAATGTTTTTGGCAGTATTTTTTTAAATTTCAAATTTTTAAACAAAATTATTTTAGAGATTGAACAAGAATTTATGGACGAATATTTTACCGAGCCTTCTAATATATATTCCTATAAAGGACATTACTTGACCAACCTCAGAACCTCTTATGATTTAAATAGAGACGTAAGTTTTAATTTAAGTGTTCTTAATTTATTTGACAAGGAATATGCTGAGAGAGCAGATTTTTCTTCATTTTCAGGAGAAAGATTTTTTCCTGGAATTCCTTTAAAGTGGCGCCTAGGAATCAATTATAAATTCAATTAAATATTTCAAGTGAGTTATTCTAAAAGTTCTCAAGAGCTATCTGAAAATATTGAAAGCGTTTCAAGTCCAGAAACTTTATCGATATGGGGATTGGCCTGGCCTTCAATTTTAGCAAATATATTATTTGCAGCTGCAGGGGTAGTTTCAATCAAAGCCGTTGGAGTGCTGGGGACTGAAGCTGTCGCAGCAGTTGGAACCGGGCAAAGAATTTTATTTGTTATTCAATCAATAATTATGGCTGTATCGACCGGAACTGCTGCGCTTGTGGCCAGGGCCTTTGGCTCAATGAATTATAAAGAAGCTTCCCAGGTCTTACTTGATTCACTTTGGATTGGTTCTTCACTTAGTTTTTTAGCCACTTTACTAATGTGGTTTTATGGTGAATCAATAATTTCCCTTTTTGGTTTAGATCCTGAATCTAAAAAATTAGCTGTAATTTATATCAAATATACAATGCTTTTTTCTATTACCTTCTCTTGTTCTTTTATTTTTAGTTCAGCTTTAAGAGCTGCCGGGGATGCAAAGACGCCTTTAGTGATAATGATCTTTCAAAATGTACTGAATATATACTTATTAATTGGTTTAGTTAATGGACAATTTGGGCTCCCTCAAATGGGAGTTGTTGGAGCTTCATATGCCTGGGGAATATCATTTTCGATAGGCACTTTGATTTATTTAGTTCTTTGGTTTTCAAGGATGACTATTATTCCTATACCAAATTTTAGAGACATAATATTAAGAAGAATAAAATCAATTTTGAAAATTGCTACCCCAGCCACTATAGAGCAAGGAGTGTTTCAGTCAGGGCTTTTATTTTATTTTTGGATAATTTCTCTTTATGGGACTGCACCAAGCGCTGCTTACAACATAGGAATAAATATTCTAATGCTTTCTTTTATGATAGGTCAGGGTTTTTCTATAGCAGGTGCTACTTTAACTGGACAATTTATAGGAGCGAACAATCCTAGAGAAGCTAAACGAAGTGGTTGGAGATCTGCAGGATTATCTATTGTTTCTATGGGAATTGTTGGCTTCTTAATTGCTTTATTTTCAAACGAAATTTCAAGATTTCTTGTTGACGATGATGAGGTTGTAAGATTAACGGTAATATTTGTGTGGTTTCTGGGCTCTATGCAACCTTTGATGGCAATAGAATTCGCAATAGGAGGGGCTTTAAGAGGAGCCGGCGACACTAAATCGCCATTAGTTATTACTCTTATCGGTTTAGTATTTTTTAGACTTTCAATAGCCTCTTTATTTTTATTATTCGAATTACCAGTTGAATATATTTTTGCAAGTTTAATGGTGGATTATCTGGTGAAAGCTATTTTATTTGCCTATAGATTTAATTCTGGTAGATGGATAAAAATTAATGTATAGCTAATAATTTAAATTTTTTCTATTTTTAATGTATCATTTAACAAATTATTAATAATTATCTGGGAGAGATATTATGGAATATGTTCTAGCTACTAACGACTATGTTGGTATATCTTTTTGGCTAGCCACAGCTATTATGCTTGCGTCTACTGTATTTTTCTTTATTGAAAGATCAGATGTTAAAGGTAAGTGGAAAACTTCTTTAACTGTTGCAGGTTTAGTTACTGGTATAGCTTTTTGGCATTATTTGTACATGAGAGACGTGTGGGTAATGGTTGGTGATACACCTACTGTTTATCGATACATTGATTGGTTAATAACCGTTCCTCTTCAAATAATCGAATTTTATTTAGTTATCGCTGCTGTTACAGCTATCAGCGCAGCTATTTTCTGGAAGCTTTTAACTGCATCTATTGTGATGTTAGTTTTTGGTTACCTTGGAGAAACAGGATTAATGGATGTAACTCTTGGTTGGGTGATTGGAATGATTGCTTGGCTTTACATCATTTATGAAATTTTCTTTGGTGAAACTGCTGCTGCAAATGCTGGAAGTGGAAACGCAGCCAGTCAACAAGCATTTACTACAATTAAATGGATTGTGACTGTAGGTTGGGCGATTTACCCATTGGGATATGCAATTGGATATTTCGGTGGCGGAGTAGATGCTAGTTCTTTGAACATCATTTATAACTTGGCTGACTTAATAAACAAAACAGCATTTGGTTTAGCTATCTGGGCTGCTGCTAAAGCAGATTCAGAAGGCTCTTACTAAAGTAAGGAAAATAACCAAAAAAAACTCCGGCTTAATAGCCGGAGTTTTTTTTTGGAGCTTCTTGTGAATCTCCCCCGTACACAAGAAGCAATATAAGATATAAAAAAAATCTTTGAAGGTCAAAACTTTTATTAACTTTTTTTATTTTAAATTTCATATTTTTTATTTAAAGTAAAGGTTGATTCAAATTTTCATAGTATGTAAATTATCATCATTGCGATTGTAGCTCAGCTGGTAGAGCGCGACCTTGCCAAGGTCGAGGCCACGGGTTCGAACCCCGTCAATCGCTCCAGTTTCTTTTCGGAATGTAAAATGAAAAAACTTTTAATAGCTTCTCTTTTTCTTTTCAATCTCTATCTTTATTCTGATACTTGTGAGCATTCCATTTGGGGTGAAACTGACGAACTAGGAAATGCAAATTTGCTTAAACCAGAATTGGTTATAAAGGCTTCAAAATTAATTAAATCCGGAAAAGTATATAGTTTAGGCCTAGTAGTTGATCAAAATACACCTGCTTATCCTCCACGATCGTTGAGTCTAAACGTTATTCAACCTACTCAACAGTTTGGAAAACTCGCTTTTCCCAATGCTACATATAACGATGACCTGTTTCATGGTTGGCTCGGAATAGGTTCACAAATAGATGGTCTTGGCCATATCGGAGATCCTGATGCTATTTTTTATAACTGTCATGATGGTAAAGAGTTTTCTGAAACTACAGGTTTAACAAAACTAGGCATAGAAAAAATTCCACCAATTGTTACAAGAGGAATAGTTATTGATATTGCTAAGTATTTTAATAAAAAATATTTAGAGGTTGGAGAAACTTTTGACGTCGATGATGTCATCGGAGCTCTAAGCGCACAAAAGCTTTCCATAGATGAAGGAGACGTTGTTATCTTCCATACAGGATGGACCGAAGCTAAATATATTTCTGATCCAACGACGTGGGGCGCTGGGACGCCAGGCCCAACAGCAGAAGTTTCTGAATTTTTAGCTTCAAAAAATGTTGTTGCTGCTGGAGCAGATACTTGGTCATACGATGTGGTCCCACCAATTGACTTAGACGAACCTTATCCGGGTCATCAAATTTTACTTAAAGAAAATGGAATATATATTCTAGAAGCTATGAATACTGGAAAACTAGTTGAAGACAAAGTTTATGAATTCTTATTTGTTCTCGGGCAAGCCAAAGTTAGGGGAGCAGTGCAAATGATAGTTAATCCGATTGCGATAAATTAGAGTTATCTATCTCATCAGCAATAAAGTGATTTTTATCTCTGTGACCAGCCTCATCATTTCTGACTGCAATTACAACGTCTCTTAAAGAAGCATCCTTTCCAAGATTCCAATAATTGATAGCAATCTCTGGTGCAGGTGTATTTTCAATTTCACCTTTATCTATTTCATTTAGATATTCGGTATAAGAAGTCACAGCTTCTTCCTCGAAATAGCCAATCATCCTATGTGCGGTTCGATTAAAGAAAATATACAGAAAGGTGTAAAAGGTTCCAAAACCTATTTGAGCTAAGAAAATTAGAAAACGTTCGAACGTAGATGGTTTAGCAATTTCTATGAAAGTCATCAAATGCATTCTCTCGTTTTCAGCTTCTTCTAACATTTCACGAATAAGTCCGTTGTCATTCTGCATTCTTCTGAGAGAGCGCAAATGATGGATAACTCCTGCTACCATTCCTGGGACAGCCGCTACAGTTTCTAAGACTACCGCTCTATGTCCATATCTTTTTTTGAAAAGAAAATCTGCTGAATTTCTAAGGAATTTAGTAACACCCAGCGCAAATGAATCACTTATAGAAATGGGAAGCTTGTGCCCAGCTACTTCGTTTTTCATATTTGGTGGTAATTCCTGATTTAACATAAGCTCATCATATATAAATCAAAGTTATATAAAATATTTTGAACCTATTAATTTGGTATATATATCTAAAAGCTATATATAAAATATTAAGCCTTCAAAAAAGGTATAAGAAAAAGTCAGTATCTTCAGATAATATAATCTAAAAGGGTTGGGTTATGAGCGAAGAAGTAAAAAGAGAGATTAATGATTCAGGAGTTATGACAGTAACTCTTAATAGACCTGAAAGTTTAAATAGCTTGAATTATGGGTTAGTGACAAAAGTCATCGAAGCTTTTGATGAAGCAACCATTAATGATCAAGTAAGGTCTGTAATTTTAACTGGAGAGGGCAGGGGTTTCTGCTCAGGTGCTGATTTAAGTGGGGGCGGATGGCCTATAGAACCTGAATGGTCAACCGGAGAAATTTCAGCAAAAAATATGGAATTTTATTTGAATCCTATGATTAATAAAATTGTTAACTGCCCAAAACCCGTTGTGAATGCAATAAATGGTATAGCTGCTGGAGGCGGAGTAGGATTAGCATTGAGCGGAGATATTTTAATAGCTGCAAAATCAGCAAAATTTAAATTAGTATTTGGTAAGCAGTTAGGAATTATTTCCGATGTGGGAGCATCTTGGTTTGTACCAAAATTAATCTCTAGAGCAAGGGCTAATGCTCTAGCCTTATTGGGAGAAGATCTTTTATCAGCTCAAGCAGAAGAATGGGGATTAATTTGGAAAACTTATAAAGACGAATCATTAATGGACGAAGCGATGAAGATTGCTTTACAAATATCTGATAGTGCCATTGAAGGACTTAAAGCGTGTGTTCATGCTCATGATCATGCAACCAATGTTTCGCTCAATGAACAATTAGAATATGAAATAAAAACTCAGAGAGTTCTTTGTGATGAACCAGCTTTTAAAGAGGGAGTTGCCGCGTTCCTGGAAAAAAGGAAGCCAAATTTTAGGAACTTGAAGTAGATATTTTATTCAAAATTTCTAAGAAAATTTTACTTAATTCTTCTAGGTCTTTTAGAGACACGTTTTCATCAATTTTATGAATCGACTCGTTTAATGGTCCAAGTTCTACAATCTCTGCATCCATAACTGACATGAATCTGCCGTCGGAGGTACCCCCACCATTATTAATCACAGGCTCTCTTCCTAGAACTTTCTTAATTGAATCTATCACTAAGTCAACAAAATAGGTTTTTGTTGTTAAAAATGGAAGGCCGCTCAAGTTCCACTCAACTTTGTAATCAACATTGTGAGAACTTAGAATTTTTTCGAATTCTTCAATAAGACCTTCACTAGTAGATTCTGAACAAAATCTAAAATTAAAATCCATCACTAATTCACCTGGCACAATATTTCCTGCACCTGTTCCAGAATTAATATTAGATATCTGAAACGAGGTAGGCTGAAAATGGTCATTGCCTTTATCCCATTTTTTTTCTTTTAATTCAGAAATAATATTAGATACTAAAAAAATTGGATTGATAATTTTTTCAGGATAAGCAATGTGACCTTGTTTACCCATAAGCTTTAATTTTCCACTAAGAGATCCTCTTCTTCCAATCCTAATGGTATCTCCAACTTTTATGGAAGAGGATGGCTCACCAACAAGACAGTAATCAATTTTTTCTCCTCTTTGGATTAATTTATCTAACAAAACGTCAATGAAACCATCCGATGATTCCCCTTCTTCATTACTTGTTAAGAGAATCGCTATTCTAAATTTTTGAGGCTGATCAATTTTTACAAATTCTGAAAGAGCTTTTATAAAGGCACAAATGTTACCTTTCATGTCTGCGGCACCTCTTCCAAAAATTTTATCGTCTACTTTTTTTCCAGAGAAAGGTGGATGTGTCCATAATTCTTCTGGACCAGTGGGAACTACGTCGGTGTGTCCTAGGAAGCAAAAAGTGGGACCATCATTTCCATAAACAGAATAGAGGTTTTCTACATTTTTATAGTTAATCCTTTCAGATACAAATCCCAAATCATCCAGGATCGGCTGGATAATATCAAAACAGCCTTCATCCTTTGGAGAGATAGATTCAATTTTTATTAAATCAGTAATTAGGTTTTCTAGATTCATTTTTTTTGTAAGTCTAAAACATTTTAACTATTTATTAAAAAATTTTTTTTTCACTGGTAGAATAATTTTTTAATTTATGAAAAAGGATTTTATATGACTGAATATGTAAACAAGGGCAATTTAAAAGTCTCTAAAAGTTTAGACAATTTGATAAGTGAAAAAGTTTGTCACTCTATCGAAGTCTCACCAGAAAGTTTTTGGAGCAATTTTGAAGAAATTTTAAATGAGTTCTCCCCTAAAAATAAGGCACTTCTTGAAAAAAGGGAAAATCTTCAAGAGCAAATAGACAACTGGCATATTTCCAATAAAGAAAATGATTTTGATAAAGAAACTTATAAAAACTTTCTTAAGGAAATAGGATATCTACTAGAGGAAGGTGAAGATTTTTCAATAGAAACAGATAACGTAGACCCCGAAATATCAACTATTGCTGGACCGCAATTGGTTGTTCCAGTTATGAACGCAAGATTTGCTCTTAACGCCGCTAATGCAAGATGGGGTAGTCTTTATGATGCTTTGTATGGAACAGATGTCATATCAGAAGAAAATGGCGCAGAAAGAGGCGGATCCTATAATTCTGTAAGAGGAAGTAAAGTAATAGAATTTTCAAAGAAATTCTTAGATGAAACGTTTCCTCTAGCTTCTGGAAGTTTTGCAGACATAACTGCGTTCCAGATTAAGGAAGGAAAATTACAAATAACTCTCGCAGACCAAAATCAAGTTTCTCTTGAGGACGATTCCAAATTTGAGGGTTTTTCAGGCACTGAAGATAATCCAACAGGAATTTTATTGAAGAACAATAATTTACACATGGAAATTCAAATTGACCGTTCCGATACAATTGGATCAGAGGATCCTGCTGGTATTAAAGATGTTTTAGTTGAAAGCGCAATTACGACTATTCAAGATTGTGAAGATTCAGTCGCTGCAGTTGATGGAGATGATAAAGCTCAGGTTTATGAAAATTGGTTTGGCCTAATGAAAGGAAACTTAGCAGAAACTTTTCAGAAAAATGACCAAACTATGACTAGGGTTCTCAATTCAGACAGAGATTATTTGAAACCAGATGGTGAATCTTTTTCTCTACCAGGAAGAAGCACACTTCTTGTAAGAAATGTTGGGCATCTTATGACTAATCCAGCAATTTTAGATAAGGATGGTAATGAGGTATTTGAAGGAATCATGGATGCTATGTTTACAATTGCTATTGCAAAGCATGACATTTTGAATACTGGATCAACAGTAAATAGTAAAACTAAAAGCATATATATTGTTAAGCCCAAGATGCATGGACCGGAAGAAGTCAAATACACATGCGATCTATTTGCAGCGGTAGAGACTGCACTTGGTTTAGAACCGTTAACAGCAAAAATCGGGATCATGGATGAAGAAAGACGAACAACAGTAAATCTTAAGGAATGTATAAGAATCGCTAAAGACAGAGTCATATTTATAAATACAGGATTCCTAGATAGAACTGGCGACGAAATCCATACTAGTATTGAAGCTGGGCCGATGATTAAAAAATCTGAAATGAAACAACAAACATGGATAAATGCCTACGAAAATTGGAATGTAGACACTGGACTAGGCACAGGGTTTAAAGGTAAAGCTCAAATAGGTAAAGGAATGTGGGCAATGCCAGATGAAATGCTGGCAATGTATGAAGGAAAAACGAATCATCCTGAAGCAGGCGCAAATTGTGCATGGGTTCCTTCACCAACTGCGGCTACTCTTCATGCTATGCATTATCATCAAATAAGTGTTTCAAAGGTTCAAGAAAACCTACTTTCACAAGAAAAAGCAGATCTAGACGACATCTTAGAGATTCCTCTCTTGAAAGATCCTGATTCACTTTCTTCTGAAGAAATACAAAGTGAATTGGATAATAATGCCCAAGGTATATTAGGTTATGTTGTGAGGTGGGTTGATCAAGGAGTTGGTTGTTCAAAAGTACCAGATATTAATAACGTTGGACTGATGGAGGATCGAGCAACATGTCGAATTTCAAGTCAGCACATAGCTAATTGGCTATTACATGGATTATGTAACGAAGCTCAAGTAATGGACACAATGAAAAAAATGGCTCTTGTAGTAGATGAACAAAATTCTGGAGATCCTAAATATATACCTATGGCACCCGACTATAACGGTCATGCTTTTAAAGCAGCATGCGCATTAGTGTTGGAAGGCAGGAAACAACCCAGTGGTTATACCGAACCAATTTTGCACTCGAAGCGGTTGGATTACAAAGCTTAGTGAGCCCATTAGAAGATCATCTTCAATGGCTTGGCCTTCACAAAGAGACTATTTTAGAGCCTGAGAGGCCTATAGTAGATCCGCATCATCATTTATGGCCAGGTGAAGCACATTATTTACTTGAAGATCTTTGGTTAGATACTCATGGCGGTCATAACGTTAAAAAAACAGTTTATATAGAATGTTCTCAAGAATATTTAACTTCTGAAGATATAGATTTTGCCCCAGTAGGTGAAACTAGATTTGTGAAAAAAATCTGTGATGAGGCCCGCAAAGAAATCAATAAGACTCAAATCGAGGGAATCGTGGGACATGTAAACTTAATGATCGGACCAGATAAAACTCGTGAAGTTTTGAATAGGCATATAGAAGAAGGTGGAAACCTTTTTAAAGGCATAAGACATGCAGGAGGGTGGGATCATCATCCTGAGCTGTCAAATTCTCACCATAGTCCGCCTAAAAATTTATATTTGAAAGAAACATTTTTAGAAGGTCTGAGAGAAATGATTAATTTAAATTTATCTTTTGAGGCCTGGCAATATCATCATCAGATAAATCAGGTAGCAAAAATAGCAGAAAGCCTCCCAAATTTAAAAATTGTTTTGAATCATTTTAGCGGTCCAATTGGAATTGGGCCTTACGCAAACCAGAAAGAAGAAATCTTTGAAATTTGGAAGAAAGACCTAAAGCAGTTAGCAATCCATAAAAATGTTTATGCTAAATTAGGAGGCTTAGCAATGCCTCTCAATGGATTTGGTTTTCATAAGCAAAAATTACCACCAAGCTCTGATCAAATAGTAGATTCTCAAAGACATTATTACGATTATTTAATTTCTTGTTTTGGCCCGGAGAGATGTATGTTTGAGAGCAATTTCCCAGTGGATAAACAATCTGTATCTTATAATGTTATTTGGAACGCTTTTAAAAAAATAGCTTCAATACACACTAGCTCAGACAAAGACCAATTGTTTTACAACACTGCAAAAACTTTTTACAGACTTTAATTATTGATTAAAACCTTGCAGTTCTGCTGCTTCTTCTCTCACGATTTCAGGGGCTCCTAAAATTTGACGATTTAATCCTATTCTTTTGAACCAGTAATGAAGGCCCAATAAATCAGTAAAGCCCATACCTCCGTGAACTTCGGTTGCCTTTTTCGAGATTACTTTAGCCACTTCAGAAACGTGTGATTTTGATTGGCAAGCAAGTAGTCTAGAGGAAGAAATTTCTTCAGTGTCGTAAGAATAAGCAGCTTGCCATACAAGAGAGTAACAAGGCTCTAAATCAGCAGCCATTTCCGCACACATATGTTTTACAGCTTGAAAAGAGCTAATAGTTCGGTTGAATTGCTTTCTTTCTTTAGAGTAAGAAACAGCTTTTTCCACCATTGCTTCTGAGGCTCCAACAGTATCTGCTGCCAGAATTATCCTGCCAGCATCAATAACTTTTTTAGCAATTTCATTATTCTCTGAAGTATTTTCTAAGATTTCAGCTTCGGCATTCTCAAGAATTATTTCGTGAAAGGTACGAGTTTTATCTACTGTAGTTAATCTATTCATAGTAACTCCCTTATCTTCAGATTTGACTACAAATAAAGTTCCTGATTTGTTAGCAAGTATCAAAAAATCTGATTTTTCTGCATCCAAGACAAATAGAGCTCGGCCATTGATTTTATTTTTTGAAAACTCTATTCCTGCATCTTCTCTAGCGCCAACAAATTCGCTCATACCGACACCGAATCTTATGTCATTAGTTGCAATTCTAGATAGGTAATTTTTTTTCTGATCCTCGCTTCCGCCCAGGTTAATCGCTATTGGAGCCATTACATATGAGCCTACAAAAGGAATAGGGCCAACGCCTGAACCTAAAGATTGTGCAACTGCTACAGCATGTAATAATCCTGCTCCCAAGCCATTGTACTCCTCAGGAACTAAAAGAGTATTTATCCCAAGATTTAAAATGCCATCAAAAATGTTTTTTTCAATTTCTTCACCTTCTCCATTTGCAATTTTTCTGATTTCATCAACAGTAGCATTGTCTTCAAGAAATTTTTTTACAAAATCTTGAATAGATTCTTGTTCTTCAGATAATCCAAAATACATCTTTAAACCTCTGCCTGGACTTTAGGCTCGCGCGGCATGCCAAGACCTCGTTCCGATATAATATTTTTTTGAATTTGGTTAGTTCCCCCACCAATAATTAATCCTAAAAAGTACATGTAAGTAAATTGCCATGACCCTCCACCTCTAACGTTAGGATCATCTTCGTAAAGCGTTCCCAACTCTCCCATGATATCTATTGCTAAACCCTCTAATTCATGTCGTAGTTCTGTTCCAACTAATTTTTGGATCATACCTCCAAGCTTTACATTTTGTCCCGGATTAATTTTTGCCGAAAGCAATCTTAATGAGTTGGCTTGAACTGCTAAGACTTTTCCTTGAATTTGGAGCAATCTGTCACGATATGAAGCCACGTCAATCAGTCTTCTTCCATCAATCGTTTCTTCTTTCATAAGATTGATTAATGTATTAAGTCTATTGAGAGTAGCATTTGGATTTGCGAGCGAACCTCTTTCATGGCCTAAGACTGAATTGGCTACAGACCATCCTTCGCCTCTTTTTCCAACAATATTTTCTTCCGGTACAGTTACATTATCAAAGAAAACTTCGTTGAATCCTGCTTTAAGAGTCATATCAACAAGTGGTCGAATCTCGATACCTGGAGTATCCATAGGAATTAAGATAAAACTAATCCCAGCATGTTTTGATGCTTCGGGTTCAGTCCTGACTAGACAAAACATCATTTGAGAATATTGTGCAGTACTAGTCCATATTTTTTGTCCGTTTATTACCCACTTACCATCAATTAGCTCGCCTTTAGTTTGTAAGCTTGCTAGATCACTACCTGCATTAGGCTCTGAATAACCCTGACACCAAACTGTTTGGCCATGTAAAGTAGATTCTACATGTTCTTGTTTTTGCTCTTCAGTACCCCATTCCAGTAAGGTTGGCACAAGCATATCAATGCCTTGCCCACCCATAGCATTTGGTACTTTATATTTTGCAAAAGCACCTGCAATAATTCTACTTTTAATAATGTCAGGTTCGCCTCCATAACCCCCATATTGTTTTGGAATCGATCTAGCAAAGTAACCTTTTTCAATTAAAAGTTTTTGCCATTCTGATCTGCCAACAGTTTTCCCATTAGCGTTTGATGAATTACCAGACAGGGCATCATGCATTTCAAACTTCTCATCATCTGAAGTTATAGTGGCTCCACTATATTCTTTGCAAAAACTTTCTACTTCCTTAGTAAATTCATCGTATTCCGAACCAAACTCTAAATTCATATTTTCTCCTAAATAAGCTGATTTATTTTATAAGTTTCTTATTAAAAATTCATTGAAGAATTTAAATAAGATTAATTACTTAGTCTCTAAATTCTCTTCTATCACCTCTAAGAACACAGGTTAAGTGATAAACAACAGATATTTCTCGAGTAACATTTTGAGTTATCTCGTGATTTTTATACATACAATAATTTGTCATTATAAAAGGAAGATCTGTCTGTTTTTCCGTCATTACGTAAAGAATATCGTTTTTTTCACAACCTTTATTTTCTAACTCTTTTTTTACGTTAGTTAGGTCTAAATTAGGAATTAAACAGATATCATCAAACCCCGCAAAAGTATTTAAACTTGTCATAAAAACAAAAATTAGTATTTTTTTCATTTAACAAGAATTATAAAAGTAATTTCAACTTTATGTATAATCTCCCTTCAAATTAAGATTTGCGGGCATGGTATAATGGCTATTACTTCAGCCTTCCAAGCTGACGATGCGGGTTCGATTCCCGCTGCCCGCTCCAGAATTTGTTATTCGTTACCAGTTGAGTTAAATAATTGATCCGCTACGTAGGGATTAGTCATGCGCTCCTGACCAAAAGTTGAAACTGGTCCGTGGCCAGGAACAAAAGTAACGTCGTCTCCTAAAGGCCAAAGTTTGGTTCTTATTGCATTAATTAATTCCTCATGATTTCCTCTTGGAAAGTCAGTCCTGCCAATTGAACCTTGAAATAAAACGTCTCCTACGATGGCAAATTTAGATTCTTTATTATGAAAAATTACGTGCCCTGGAGTGTGCCCAGGACAATGGTAAACATCAAAGTGTATTCCATCCAACTCTAACTGATCGCCATCTTCTAACCATCTATCGGGTAAAAAGTTTTTCGAATCTGAAAGACCATACATTTTTCCATGTTCTTCCAATGCTGAAATTAAAAATTCATCTTCTTTATGCGGTCCTTCGATTGGAATATTAAATTTTTGAGATAAATTGAAGGCTCCTCCAGCATGATCAAGATGCCCATGTGTTATAAAAATTTTAATTAGTTTTAAGTCATTGTCTTTTAAATAAGATTCAATTTTTTCTAAGTCTCCGCCTGGGTCTGTAACGGCAGCGTTCTTAGTATCTTCATTCCAAATAATGCAAGAATTTTGCATTAGAGGTGTTACTGGAATTATTTTTGCCTTAAGATTACTCACATTAATATTTTACTATAAATAATGGAATTTAAGTTTATTGAAACTAATGGAATTACTCTTCGAGCTGCAGTAGAAGGCAAAGGACCATTAGTAATTATGGTGCATGGTTGTCCAGAAAGTTGGTTTAGCTGGAGACGCCAAATACCCGTTATTGCAGAGGCTGGTTACAAAGTAGTAGCAATTGACGTTAGAGGCTATGGCGGTTCTGATAAACCTCATGCAATTGAAGAATATACGATTAAAAAAATAAGTGATGATCTCATAGGGATCATAGATTTTTTTGGGGAAGACCAGGCAATACTATTCGGGCATGATTGGGGTGGTCCAATAGTTTGGTATACAAGTTTATTAAATGAAGACAGAATTTCTGCAGTAGCAGGATTATCTGTGCCATATTTTCCGCAAAAAGAATTTTCTCCGTTGGATGCTTTCGAGACTATCTATAAAGGTAAATTCTTTTATCAACTTTATTTTCAAGAAGAGGGAGTTGCCGAAGCGGAATTTGAACCTAATCTCAGAAAATATTTAGAAGCTACTTACTTTTCTATCGACGCAAGAGGAATGAAAAAACAATTTGAAAATCCTTTGAACGCAATGGAAAAAGGCCCAGATGCAAATTATTTAGATGGTGTCATCGAATTTGATGACTACCCGAGTTGGATTAATAAAGATGAAATGAACTATTTAATTAACGAATTTGAAATAAGTGGTATGAGAGGTCCATTGAATAGATATAGAGCTCAAAGAAAAGATTTTGAGGATTTAAAAAACTATAAAGATAAAAAGTTAAAACAACCCGCTGCGTTAATGGTCGGTTCTTTAGATCCAGTAAACTTCTTTGTGGGCGACGGATATAAAGACACTTCTCATCTAAAAGATACATTTGATCCAGTTTATGAAAATTTAATTTCTACTAAACTAATCAAAGACGTCGGGCATTGGACACAACAAGAAGCTCCAAAAGAGGTGAATGAATTTCTGTTAAATTTCCTCAAACAGATTTAGATTCAATTTGATCGGTATTTGAGAATCTAACTAAGTTTGCTTCAAATTCATGAAGTCGTTTCCAAATACTTCTTAATTCAGTAATGGTAGTCCAATTAAATAAGAATAAAGCAAATCCACTATGTACTCGGTCAAACGCATTGGAAATTTGAATTACTACCCCTAAAAGTGCCGCACCGGTAAATAAACTTGGCCCTATAATTAAAAACGGGACCACTACCATAAATTGACCGTAACTTTCGATCCATATATCAAAATATCCATAATGCAAATAGAGCCTTTGATAATTAAAACGTATACCGGTAAAAAGATACCAAAGCGTATCAGTTTGAGCATAATTTACCTTATCATCCTCTCCAAGGACCAGATCCTTCCGAAAAGCTGCTTCTACCTTTTGATTATTGTATTCAAGACCTGGCAATCGATATCCTACAAACCAAGAAATAACTAATCCACCTATAGAAACCGAAAGAGCGGTCCAAACCAAGGAGCCTTCTATATCGCTAAAGAATGGAATAGTTACAGAATCACTCAATGCCCAAAGCACTGGAACAAATGCAACTAAAGTCATAATCGCCCTGACAACCTGTAACCCTAAACTCTCTACTATTCGAGCGAATCTATTACAGTCTTCTTGGATCCTTTGACTAGCACCTTCGATTTCCTCCTCAACACTCTGCCATCTTGGAATGTAATTAAATGTAATGGCTTGTCTCCAGCGTAGGCCATAAATTCTAGTAAACCAGGCAGTAAAAGTTGCTAAAAGTACATAGGGCATTGCTATTACCAAAAAACTTGGATTACCTTCAAAGCCATTAAATAAAAAATCGGTAGAAATTAAAAAGTCATAAAATATGTCTATTCCTTCTTGAGGGTTCTCTGAGAATTCAGCAGCCATTTGAAGATGATCATAAAAACCACCATACCAAGAGTTAATTGCTACTGTTAATTGGACTTGGATCCAAAGCGAACTAATTAATAGAGCTAGACCACCATAAGCCCAAGAAGCCCATTCTTTAGATGCATAAAAAGCACGTAACATAAAAAAATAATTTTAAATTTTCAAAAAGTTTAAACTATTATATTCCTATGAGTAGACCAAAAGAAAACTTTAGAAAAAAATCTAAATCTCCTTTTTTGATTAATAAAAAAAGTCTTTATGGAGTAATGGAAATAATCTTCAGCGAAATCAAGAATACTTTGTTTGCTAGTTTCAATAAAGACTTGACCAAAGAAAATAAGGTTTTGAAATATGTTTTATCGGAAGCAACAAAAGACAATCCTGAAAGTGTTTTAAAAGTAATTGATAAATGCGGTTACAACAAATTTTTTCTAATGAACATTGGTGACAAAAAAGGAAAAATCTTAGATGAGTACATTTTAAAAAGTAATGCTAAATCTCTTCTAGAATTAGGAGTTTACTTAGGTTATTCAACCATTCGAATTGCTAGAAATTTACCCGAAGATGCTCACCTTTTCTCAATAGATGTGAAAGAAGAATTTTTAAATATTGCAAAACAACATTTAGCTTTTTCAGGTCTCTCTGAGAAAGTAAGTTTTTTCAAAGGAAAAGCATCTGAAGTAATACCTCAGCTTGATCAAAAGTTTGATTTTGTATTCATCGATCACTGGAAAGAAGCTTATCTGCAAGATTTAAAAATACTAATTGAACATGATCGCCTAAATGACGGAGCAGTAATCTTCGCTGATAATATAGTTTTGTTTCATTTAGAAGAATATTTAGATTTTGTTAGAACCAGTCCAAATTTTTCTAGTGAATTCATTCCGGCATTAAGAGAATATTCATCTTCGCATCCCGATGGAATTGAAGTTTCGTATTTTAAAAAATGAAGTTCAATACACTTGATTTGCATGGAATCAGACATCATGAAGTTGATTTGATGGTTGAAAATTATGTTTATTTAAATCAAGAGGATATGCCGTTAAAAATAGTATGTGGAAACAGTCAAAAAATGCATGTTTTAGTCAAAATAGTTTTAGATAGAATAGAGTGTGAATACGAAGAGGGCATGGGAAACAACTATGGAGCAATTCTTGTGAGGAAACTCTAATGAAATTAAACGGAGTCATCTTATTAAGCGCAGAAGGTGAAATTATTAAAAACTCGGAAGATGTTGAATCTGTCATTCTCATTTTAGACTTTTTATCTTTAAAAATTCTGCTTAAAGAAATATTCACTTTGCAATTTAAGAAATTTTGGTTTTTTATCTCTTTTTTATTTACCGCTAAATATTTCAGAAATGAAGTTGGCCTTTCAAAATTCTATTCAAAGTCAATTTTCGAAATTTATGATACTTTCGAATCTATCCCGGCTAGAGTAGAATTTGATACAAATAAAGTGTCGATTAAAAAGAAAATTTTTTTAATGTCTAATCCATTGATTGATGAAAACTAGTCTAGTTTTAAAAAACTGCAATTTAGTAAACGAAGGTGAAATCAAACCTGTTGATATCGCGATTAGTGGCGATCGAATAGAAAAAATTGATACATCACTGGATGTTGAAGCAGAAAAAGTTATTGATTGTGACGGAAAGTATGTTGCGCCAGGAATTATCGATGATCAAGTTCATTTTAGAGATCCTGGGCTTACAGAAAAAGGCGATATTCGTTCAGAATCTTTAGCTGCCGTTCATGGCGGAGTGACTTCAACTTTTGACATGCCAAATGTAAATCCGAACACTACAACTAGTGAACTGATGACTGCAAGAAATCAGTTAGGCGCTGAAAAGTCTTGGACAAATTATGCTTATTATTTCGGTGCTACTGAAACTAACATTGAAGAAATAAAAAAACTAGATCCCAAAGAAATCTGTGGATTAAAAGTGTTCATGGGCACTTCTACTGGAACTCTTCTTGTAGAAGACGACCAAGCACTTGAAGAAATATTTAAACATTGTCCTGTAACGATAGTGACCCACTGTGAAGATAATGAAACTATGAAGAACAACTTAGAAAGAATAAAACTTGAAAATGATGAAATCGATGCAAGTTTTCATCCTATTATTAAGGATGATATATGTTGTTATCGTTCCTCATCGAAAGTGATTAACTTGGCAAAAAAGTATTCGTCAGATTTACATGTTTTGCATCTAACTACTGAGAAAGAGATTGAATTATTCACAAATGATCCAGTAAAAGATAAAAACATTACCTGCGAAGTATGTGTTCATCATCTTTGGTTTGATGAAAGGAATTATGAAGAGTTAGGTAATTTAATAGTATGCAATCCCGCCATAAAAAAAGAATCTGATAGAAATGCTCTTAGAAAAGCTCTGAAAGACGGCTTTATAGATTATGTAGCCACAGATCATGCGCCACATGTTTACGAAGAAAAGTTACGCCCTTATTTGCAAGCCTCAGCAGGGATTCCACTAATCGAACACTCTTTTCACATCATGATGGAATTACAAAAGCAGGGTGTGTACACCATTGAAGAGGTTATTGCGTATATGAGTCATAAGGTAGCTGATCGTTTTTCAATCGTTGACCGAGGCTACATAAGAGAGGGTTATAAAGCTGATTTTATGATTTTTGATTTAGACACAAAAACTCAAGTTTCGAATGAAACCGAATTAACAAAATGCGGTTGGACTCCTTTCAATGGAAAAACTTTTAATTCCTCGGTTTACGGAACAATTATTAATGGCGAACCGATTGTAATCGATGGAAAGCTAACTTCAGAATCTTCTTCCGCTGAAAAAATATCATTCGATAGATAAGATGTTTAAAGAATATAAAAATTTTGATGCTACTGGATTGGCCGAACTCCTTGAAAAAAAAGAGATTACACCTGGAGAACTATTAGATGAAGCAATTTTTCAAACTGAAATATTAGATCCCCTCATCAATGCAATTCCTCAAAAGCATTTTGATCTGGCTAAGCAACAATTAGAAAATAAATTAGGTAGCCCTTTTCATGGAGTTCCTTTTTTACTGAAAGATTTACATGCCTCCTTGAAAGGAACCATAACTTCGGATGGCTCTAGATTAAATGAAAAAAATGTCGCTAAATTTACCGATACTTTAACCCAAAGATGTTTAGACGCTGGGCTAGTAATTTTTGGTAAAACAAATTCACCGGAATTTGGTCTGACAGTTACTACCGAACCTATTTTGCATGGCCCAACAAGAAATCCTTGGAATTTAGATTATTCCGCTGGAGGATCTAGTGGTGGAGCGGCTGCAGCTGTAGCGGCAGGAATAATTCCAATGGCTCAGGCAACTGACGGCGGCGGTTCTATAAGAATTCCAGCTTCTTGTTGCGGACTAGTTGGTTTAAAACCTACCAGAGCAAGAACCCCAAGGGGTCCGGCAGTATTTGAAGGTTGGGCAGGACAATCTATTGCACATTGTGTTTCTATTTCTGTAAGAGACAGCGCTCTTTTGTTAGATGCGACAGCGGGTGCTGAAGTGGGTAGTCCATATCATGCTCCTCATCAAGAAAATAGTTTTGTCTCAGCTCTGGAAGCAAACCCTAAGCCTTTAAAAATTGCATACATTGTTCCAGATTTTATTTCTTTGGATCCCGAGGTAAACGAAGTTATGAAAAAGACGATTAACTTATTAGAAAATTTAGGACACAAAATAGAGAATCAAATAATTAACCTACCTTTTGAAGAGATGATGAATACAATAGCAAATATTATCTCGTCAAGTATGGCAAATAAAATTGATGAAGTAGAAAAGGAAATGAATATTACTATTGATAATTCGCTTTTAGAAAATGTATCACTACAGATGCAAAAAAATGGTAGAGATGTCTTAGCAAAAGATTATATTCAGGCTGTAAAAACAAACCATAAGATTGGATACGAAGTTGAAAAGATGTTTGCGGATTATGACGTTTTATTAAGTCCAGTACTTGCGAAACCACCTGTAAAGATTGGAGAGATAAATTTAAACACTACTGATTTTAAAGATTATCAAGAAAAACTCATGGCTTACACTCCCTTTACTGGAATATTTAACCAATCTGGACATCCTTCAATTTCTTTACCGCTTTATAGATCAGATAAAAATTTACCAATTGGTTCAATGTTTACTGCTGCATTTGGTAATGAGGCATTATTATTCGGATTGGCTAAGCAGCTAGAGGAGGCTGAACCTTGGCTTGAAGCTATAAAGGAAATGAGAGCTAACTTGAGTTAATTATTCGTTTAAGGATTCTCTGGTTTCTTCTTCTAAATTTGCTCTAAAATCAGATTCTTGAATGTACATGCCCAACCCGGCAAGCATTGCAGTTATTGCAGCAATAACTATAAAGAAAATAACAAGGTTTCTTGTTATTTGGTAATCATTGAGATCGTCTGACATGATTGCATTATACTTATTTTAAGATCAAATTATGAAGAGTGAAAAAAAAATACTAAGTAAAGAAGTTATCTCCTGGGCTTTTTATGATTGGGCTAATTCAGCTTTTGCTACAACAGTCATAGCTGGATTTTTTCCAATTTTTTTTAAAAGTTTTTGGGCTAATAGTTTAAGCGACTCTGAAAGCACTGCTTTATTAGGTGTGGCAAATTCTTTGTCAGGATTTTTTATTTTGATTTTTGCTCCTTTCTTGGGCGCGCTTGCCGATATAACTTTTAGAAAAAAATACATGTTGGTTTTCTTTATGTTGATTGGTGCAGGCTCTACAGCTTCTTTCTTTTTTATTAATGAAGGATATTGGATGATTGCAGTGATTACATACATCTTGGCAAGTATTGGATTTTCCGGAGGTAATATTTTTTATGATTCTCTTATTATTGATGTTTCAAATGATCAGTCACGAAATAAAGTTTCAGCTTTCGGTTACGCGATGGGTTACTTAGGTGGAGGCATATTGTTTGTCGTAAATGTATTAATGTATCTGCAACCCAATACTTTTGGTTTAACTTCTCAAATTGATGCGGTTTTATTTTCCTTCTTGAGCGTCGCTATTTGGTGGTCAGTATTCACTTTGCCACTGATTAGATTCGTAAAAGAAAGTAAAGGTGAAATTACTTCACTTTCTTTAATCAGCACTTTAAAGAATACCTTTTCTAGGGTTATAAATACTTTCAAAGAAATAAGACAATATAAGAATATCTTTTATTTTTTACTCGCTTATTGGCTGTATATGGACGGCATAGATACGGTAGTGAGAATGGCTTTAGCCTTCGGGAGCGATATCGGCCTAGCCTCTTCGGAGTTAATTGTCGCTTTAATTATTACCCAATTCATTGGATTCCCTTCTACCATATTTTTTGGTTTATTAGCCGAACGATTTGGGTTAAAAATTCTTTTATATATAGGCATAGGAGTTTATATTTTAATTTGTTTCGGAGGCTTGATAATTTCATCTATTTTCGGTTTTTACCTTTTAGCTGGCGTAATTGGACTAGTTCAAGGTGGAGTCCAATCCGTTAGCAGGGCAGTCTTCTCAAAAATGGTTCCTGACGGAAAAGATTCTGAATTTTTTGGATTTTACAGTTTAGTTGGTAAATCTGCAGTAATCTTTGGTCCACTGATGATGGGCACAGTTAGTTATTTATTCAGTGATCCAAGAGCAGGAATCCTAAGCCTGCTGGTACTTTTTATTCCTGGTTTATTAGTTTTAAGAATGGTAGAAATTAAAGATCGATAGAATTTTTAATCAAGACATTTTTTAACATTTCAGGTTCGTCAGTCATTATTCCATCGACTCCTAAGTCAATTAATCTTTGCATGTCTTTTTCTTCGTTGATAGTCCATACATGAACTTTCAAGTTAAGTAACTTGCATCGTTTCAATAAGCTTTCAGATAGAACCTTCAATCCTTTCCACGTTTCTGGAATTTGAACTATCTTAGATTTCAAATTAGGAAGATTTAAAAATTTTAGTTTAACGATGTCTCTTATACCCATGCTAGTGAGAACTCTTGGATTAAGATATTGAACTTCGTCTAAATTTTTTGAATTAAATGATCCTATACAAACTCTTTCTTCTGCATTTGTCTCTCTAAGAATTTTCAAAACTGTTTTACCTATTTTGGGAATTTTTAGGTCTAAATTAAAAAAACTTGAAGGAAATTCTTCTAAAAGTTCATATAAAGTAGGAGTATGTCCCAATTTATAAAAATTTAATTTGTTTAATTCCTCAAAGTTAATTTCATTTATTTTTATTTTTTTTCCACAGACTCTTTCAAGATCTTCATCATGTAAGGTTACGATCTTATTATCTTTCGTTTCTCTTAAATCTGTTTCCAAATAATTAAAACCTAAGTTCTCTGAGTCCTTAAACGCTTCTATTGTGTTCTCTCTAAAGGTACTGGTGTCTCCTCGGTGTACAAATGCATGAAAATTTTTATCTAAGAATCCCCCCATAAGAGATATTATTTCACAAATTTAATATTGAAAAATAATGTAATATTAAATTTAAAAATGAACACCTTAAAACCCAAAAAATTGGGTATTACTGAAGTCGTATTAAGGGATGGAAATCAATCTCTGCTTGCTACTAGAATTAAAATTGAAGACCTTCTTCCTATAGCTTGTGCCCTGGATCAAATTGGTTATTGGTCGATAGAGTCTTGGGGCGGGGCTACTTTTGATGCTTGTCTTAGGTATTTAAATGAAGATCCTTGGGAAAGGCTAAGACTTTTTAGAGAGGCCATGCCTAATACCAAACAGCAAATGCTTTTGAGGGGGCAAAATTTATTAGGGTATAAACACTTTCCTGATTCAGTAGTGGAAAAATTTATTAATAAATCCTCTGAAAATGGAATAGATGTATTTAGAATTTTTGATGCCTTAAATGATATCAACAACTTAGAATTTTCAATAAAACAGGTAAAAGAAAATTCTAAACACGCTCAAGCCGCAATGGCTTACACAGTAAGTCCAGTGCATAAAATTGATTATTGGCTAGATCTAGCAAAAAAATTTGAAGACCTTGATGTTGATTCGATTGCAATAAAAGATATGTCGGGAATACTTAAACCTTATGTTGCCTTTGAGATGATCTCTAAATTAAAGGAAATAATCTCAGTTCCAATACATATGCAAACTCATGCAACTGCGGGATTATCTACGGCAACGAATCTGAAAGCTGTTGAAGCAGGAATAGATAATCTCGATACTTCAATATCATCTATGAGTCTCACTTACGGACACTCTCCAACTGAGAGTATTGTTGCAAGTTTTGAGGATTCAGAACGCGCTACAGGACTTGATTTGTCAAAGCTTCAAAAAGTCGCAGATTATTTTAAAAATGTGAGAGTTAAATACTCAGAATTTGAAGGCAGTCTCAAAGGAGTAGATACGCAAATGCTATCCAGCCAAGTTCCTGGGGGCATGCTTTCAAATTTAGAATCTCAATTGAAAGAATTAAATAAAACTGATCTTTTTGAGAACGTAATTAAAGAAATACCTAAGGTAAGAAAAGATTTAGGATTTCCACCGTTGGTTACTCCAGTTTCACAAATTGTCGGTGCACAAGCCATGATGAATGTTTCCGAAAAAGAATCTTATAAAAATCTTTCTAAAGAAACGATCAACTTAGCAACTGGCTATTATGGGAAGCTTCCTGGCAGGATAAATGATGAGTTATTAGAACTCGTTGAAAAAAATCAAGAAACGATAAGCGTAAGACCTGCGGATCTTATAGAAGATGACATGGAAGAAAGAAAAAAGGATTTAAAAAATTTTTGTGTCCAGAACAATCTTAAAGACTTTAGTGAGCATGAGGAATATTTACTTTGTTTCATTCAATTTCCTTACAGCACCACGGATTATTTAAAAAGTCTTGCATAAAAAAAAGCCTCTCAAAAGAGAGGCTTTTTTTGCTAAGAATTTTTACATTCCTAAAGTTACAACAAATGCGTCTTCGTCAGCAGTTCCTGAGTCAGATTCATAATCTGTGTAAGCTAAAGATAAAGTAAAGTCTCCAACTGGGATATCGTAACCGATTACATAGTTAGTACCCATGTCTTCATAATCTCCGTAAGAGAGACCAATCGAACCAGGTCCAGCGTCAAAACCGTAAGAGATTTCGGAATAATCACCGAACTCGTCTCCAGCTGCGTAGAAAAGTCCTACACCCATGACGTCTAATCCAAGGTAAGTTTCTGAGAAATCACTCGCAGATACTCCAGGATATGTAACTTCGATGAAACCAATGTCGTACCCGATGTCACCAATTGAACCTGCGTAACCACCGTAGTAGTCTAGTTCTAGAGATTCACCATTACCGAATTTGGCCGATCCGCCCCAAGTTCCAATATAGAAACCTGAGTCAGTTTCTAGGTCATAACCACCTGAAACAGAAACTTCACCACCGTTTTGAGTCATTCCACGCCAGATGTAATCTGAAGTTATTGCCATATTGCCGGAAACTGAAACTGCGTGAGCAATACCAGAAGAAGCAATAAGCACTAAACCAATGACTAATGTTTTAAGTTTATTCATATGTTCTCCATTTATAAATTTATAAACTGAAGGCTAATTTTAAACCTAAAAAAGTTGAACGGGAAGGTAATAAAAAATAGGCTTATATGGATTTTTTGCTCTTTTCAAGCACAAAATGTAGTTTTTTCTACCCTTATAGCTATATTTTGGTGCATTTTTAATTTCTTATAAAATAAAAATTGAATTTTTATCCGATAAAAGTTTAAATCTGCACCATGGAATTTAAAGCGTTAGTTTCTTCAGAAGTTGATAAAAAGTACAAAGCAGAAGTGCAAACTAGGACCATTCAGGATCTTCCAGAGGGAGATGTACTAATAAGAGTTAACTTTTCTTCGTTGAATTACAAAGACGCTCTATCAGCAATTGGTAATAAAGGTGTTTCAAGGAATTACCCTCATACGCCAGGCATTGATGCTGCTGGAATTATAGAATCTTCTGAATCAAATAATTTCAAGGCAGGTGAAGAAGTGATTGTTACTGGTTACGACCTGGGAATGAATACTTCAGGAGGCTTTTCGGAGTACATAAGAGTACCTAGTGAGTGGGTCGTGAAGAAACCTGAAGATATTTCCTTATCAGAATCCATGGCTTTGGGCACTGCTGGTCTCACTGCAGGACTTTGTGTAAGAAAACTTTTAAATCACAAATTGACTCCTGATTCAGGTAAATTGTTTGTTACAGGTGCAACTGGAGGCGTTGGGATTGTTGCAATGATGTTACTCTCAAAACTTGGCTTTGAAGTTGTAGCCATTACCGGAAAACTTGAGTCACAAAATATGCTAAAAAAATATGGAGCAAGCGAAGTGATAACAAGAGAAGATTTGGATCAACCACTCATTAGCCCGTTACAAAAATCTATTTATGCTGGAGGCGTCGATGCAGTAGGAGGAAACGTATTATCAAACCTTCTTTGCGCAACTTCTCAAAGAGCGGCAATAGCATGTTGCGGAATGGTTAATGGCGCCGATCTCAATACGAGTGTTTTTCCATTTATATTAAGAGGAGTTTCCTTATATGGTGTTGATTCTGCTGAAACAGAAATAGGAGTCAAAAAAGAAGTTTGGAATAATTTTTCTAACGCATGGAAATTA
>CENZ01032517.1_pt1 | contig 29275 bp, 9 predicted proteins | sample 361341 | NCBI WGS metagenome assembly CENZ01 (sample SAMEA2619782, study PRJEB7988) | marine metagenome | biome: marine biome (ENVO:00000447); feature: deep chlorophyll maximum layer (ENVO:xxxxxxxx); material: "saline water (ENVO:00002010), including plankton (ENVO:xxxxxxxx)" | depth 50 m
GAATACACAGAGGATCAAAAAGATCTACTACAGGATGCCAGTTATTAAACTATGAAATCATATAATGTAATCGATGATCATTTAGATCAAGATTATTTTGAACATATACAAAACGAATTAAACAAAGCGTGGTGGTCATTACAGGAAGAAGTTGCCTATCATGGTGATCCTGATTCTATAGATGAAGCATTTTACTTTGTTCATCCTATCTTTGAGAATAATAGACCAAAGAGTGATATGCATAATGTTTTAGAACAGTTTTATCATTCAATTGGTGTAAAGGCACTTATAAGAACAAGAGCAATAATGTATATGAATCAAGGTAAGCAGATTGTACATAGTCCTCATGTTGATATGCATTACTCACATAATGCTGCATTGTTTTATATGAATGATAATGATGGTTTTACATTAATGGCAGATGAAGATGTAGAGATTAATGCAAAACAAGATGAAGATTTTAAATCGCCCATAGAGTTTTCTCGTAAGGGTGGTGGAGATATCTTTCAACAACAGAATATGGTTGTAAGTAAAAGAAATAGATTATGTGTTCATGATGGTTCAAGACCTCATTGTAGTTCAACCCCTACAAATACAAAGAAAAGAGTATTAATTGCAGTGAATTATTTCTAATGGTAGAAGGTAACTTAATTGAAACGTTTGCAATAGCACCTGTTGTTGCATATCAATGGGATGGAGATATAGAATCTATCTTTAAATATATTCAGACATTAGATTATGATCAAGAGGTCAATGGTAACTGTAAGAGTGTAAATCGTTGGATTTTAGATGAGAAGGAGTTTTCTGTTCTACAAGAATGGTTTAAAGAATGTATTCAAGATTATGCAGAGAAGATAGTAAATACAAAGAATGAGGTTACGATACAGAATTCTTGGGTAAATGTAAATAAACCAGGTCAGGATTTACCTGCTCATTTTCATAGTAATAGTTTTCTAAGTGGTACGTTTTATATTGCATCAGAAGAAGAACATGGTTCTCCAATACGTTTTCATAGTCAATTAAAGAACTTTAGTTATTCGTTTGAAGATCAGATAATGGATACTTCAGAGTATAATCCATATCTTTGTACAACTCGTGATGTAGCATCTATACCTGGTTCTTTAGTTTTATTCTCAAGTCAATTAGTACATAGTGTGCCTCAGAATCGTTCAGAATATAATCGAGTTAGTTTATCTTTTAATACCTTTCCTAAACTACCATTTGGTGGTGATCTAATACTTAACAATATACGAGGGTAATACCCGAACTTCATTGACGTTATAAGTAAATTGATGTATAATATTATGGTAATTACATAACGTTATGGGAAAAGGATTTACAGTTAAAGCGAAATCTCCCGTTGTCAAGAAAGAACCTGAGTTCGATTATGATAAGGCAAAGGAGATGGTCAAGGGGAAGACAGTCGTATTCTGTTTGCCTGGTAGAGGAGTATCATATCAATTTTTAAAGAGCTTTGTACAAATATGTTTTGATCTGGTACAGAGTGGAGCAAGTATCCAAATCTCTCAGGATTACTCATCAATGGTCAATTTTGCACGATGTAAGTGCTTAGGTGCAAATGTACTTCGTGGTCCTGATCAGAAACCTTGGGACGGACAGTTACCATATGATTATCAACTATGGATCGATAGTGATATTGTGTTTAACACTGAGAAGTTCTGGCAGATAGTTCTTATGGATAAGGACATCGCTGCTGGTTGGTACTGCACAGAAGACGGCAAAACCACCTCGGTTGCACACTGGATGGAAGAAGACGACTTTCGCTCGAATGGTGGCGTAATGAATCACGAAACCATCGAAAGCATCTCGAAAAGAAAGAAACCATTTACCGTAGATTACACTGGTTTTGGTTGGACGCTAATTAAGAATGGTGTATTTGAACATGAAGAAATGAAGTATCCTTGGTTCGCTCCTAAGATGCAAGTCTTTGAATCAGGCGAAGTTCAGGATATGTGTGGCGAAGACGTCTCGTTCTGCCTCGATGCAAAGGAAGCAGGTTTTGAGATATGGTGTGATCCTCGTGTTCGTGTAGGTCATGAAAAAACAAGAGTTATATAGTATCTTTGAGGGTGATGAACTTCTTTTTGAAGATCTAACCCAAGATGAATACTTTAATACTATGGAGGACCTTGCATATGAATTTTATGACAATGGTTCTCATAATCCACAAAGGTTAAGAACTGAAATTAAGCAAGTTTAATTATGGCAAAATTTAAGCAAAGTCTAACTGGATCTACATTTGTAGAAACAACCCCGAAAAAGACTCGTCAAGGAACTGGCAAACATTCAAAGTATGCCGCTTCGTCTCGAAATAAAGCACCTAAAAGATACCGAGGACAAGGAAGATGAAACATGTTGAAGGGAAGTCTCCCATTCATCAATTTGCAAGAGCAGAAGAACCTAGATTATTAGATGTTCAACATCATTCTAATTTTATTAGTGAATACCAATTTGACCCGATTCAATTGAATCTGGGTTTTTTTGTAGAGTTTTTTGAGCATTTAGAAAGTAGTGATGCTTATAGGTATCGAAATGATCAAATTGTAAAAGATACTCAAATATATGTAAATGAAGTGCTTGCTTCTGGAATAAGAAAGAATATGTTTGATCCTATAGGGTATGCTTATCCTGAAGTAGATTCCTATGGATTTGATTGTATGACTGATGTATTCCGTGCTTGGAATATTACTTCACGAATTGCGATTGATAATTATATAAACAAATATGAAACGTTAGGGTTGAAACAAATGGACTCTAAGGTTGCTAAGTTACAAAGGACAAAACCAAGTGAAGGTTTTCATAATTGGCATGCTGATCATGGTTCTAATGCACCTTATCGTCAATTAGTTACTATACTCTACTTAAACGATGATTTTGAAGGTGGAGAGACTGAATTTTTATATCAATCGGTAAGAGTTAAACCAAAAATAGGTAAATACGTTATTTTTCCTGCTGCTTGGACGCATACACACCGTGGAAACCCTCCAATTGGTGGTACAAAGTATATCTGCACCTCTTGGGTAGATGAATATCCATCACACGGATCAAAATAAAAAAATTAGGTATAAATAAAGAGGATAATACTAAATATACCATTTAGGATGGCAGTAAAACGTACATCACAAGCATTTAAAGATATCAGTCTATCTTTTAAACCACATCCTGTGACTAAAGATATAACATCTTTAAACAATGAACGTGCCATTACTAGGTCTGTTAGAAATTTAGTTGAAACCATTCCAACTGAAAGGTTCTTTAATTCATCATTAGGTACTGATATTCGAGCAAGTTTATTTGAAAACTACTATCCAACATTAAAGGTCGTTATAAAAGACCAAATTGTTGAATCAGTAACTAGATATGAACCAAGAATTGAAAACTTAAACGTGGAATTAAACGTGAATCCAGATTCAAATGCATTTGATGTAACAGTATTCTTCGATATACGTGGATTAGAAGCACCAACACAAGAATTTTCGTTCCTTTTAGAACCAACAAGATAGTAATATGCCTTTTACTCAATTTACAAGCTTAGATTTTGATCAGATTAAATCCCAAATAAGGGATTATCTTCGTGCAAACAGCAATTTTACTGATTTTGATTTTGAAGGTTCTAACTTTTCAATCTTAATTGATACTTTAGCATACAATACTTATATAAACGCATTCAATGCAAACTTAATTGCGAATGAATCTTTCCTAGATTCTGCAACAATTAGAGAAAATGTAGTTTCTTTGGCAAGAAATATTGGTTATGTACCACGTTCAAAGACTTCTGCAAAGGCACATGTACATTTTACAGTAGAAACTGCCTCAACTAGACCATTATTACATCTAAAACCTGGTTTAGTATGCGTAGGAAAGACAAATAATAGCACATATTCGTTCTCAAGAACACAATCAATGTCTGTTCCCATTGTAAATGGGGTTGCAACCTTTGGATCTGCAGATTCACCTATAGAAGTTTCTCAAGGAACGGTATTATCTGCACAATTTATTGCAAATAATAATACAGATCAAAAATTTATACTACCAAATGGCAATATTGATGCTTCAAGTATTACTGTATTTGTAAGTGGTCCTGCTGATACTGGTCTTGGAAGAGAATTTTCCATGATTGATAACATTTTGAAGATTGATAAGAACTCAGAAATCTTCTTTGTACAGGAAATTCAAGATGAAAGATATGAAATACTGTTTGGTGATGGTTATTTTGGTAAAAAACTAGACAATAACTCCGTTGTAACAGTAAGATACCTTGTTACTGATGGTGAAACTGGTAATGGTGCTTCTGAATTTGATTTTCAAGGTGTATTTGCCGATAGAGACCCTGGTGATGTTAATGTACAAACTGTAATTCCATCAGTTGGAGTTACTATAAACACTGTAAATGGTGCTTCAAACGGTGCTGAGATGGAAGATGTTTCTTCTATTAAGTATTTTGCACCTAGACTGTATTCTTCTCAATACAGGGCGGTTACAGGTAGGGATTATGAGGCAATAATCAAGACAATTTACCCAAAAACAGAGTCTGTTGCCGTTGTTGGGGGTGAAGAACTGACTCCTCCCAAATTTGGTCAAGTTCAAATCAGTATAAAACCAAAAAATGGTACATTTGTCTCTGATTTTGATAAACAGCAAATAAAAAACAAGTTAAAGAGTTATGCGATTGCTGGAATTAACTCAGAAATCGTAGATTTGAAGGTTTTATATGTGGAAATAGATTCAGACATCTATTATAACACATCTCAGGTGACAAATAATGAAAGATTACGCACAAGAATCGTAGATTCTCTTACAAATTACTCAAATACCGTTGATATTAACAAATTTGGTGGTAGATTTAAATATAGTAAGATTTTACAATTAATTGATCGTGTTGATACTGCAATTACATCAAATATTACGAAAGTAAAGATTAGAAGAGATCTAAAAGTCCTAATTGACACCTTTGCACAGTATGAATTGTGTTTTGGTAATAAATTTCACATCAATCCTGAAGGATTTAACATTAAGAGTACTGGATTTACCGTATCTGGGTCAAATGATGTTGTATTTTTAACTGATATACCAAATAAGAAAGAAGATGGTACTTTAGATGGTAGTGGAAAGGGTATTTTGAGTGTTATTACACGAAATCAAAAAGATGAGTTGAAAGTTATTGCAAAATCAGCAGGAACAGTTGATTATACAAAAGGAGAGATAATTTTAAATACGTTAAATATAACATCAACGTCAGTAAGCAATAATTTGCTAGAAATACAAGCGTTTCCCGATTCTAACGATATTATTGGTCTTAAAGATCTTTATCTTACATTTGATGTTTCAAATAGTAGAATAAATATGGTTAAGGACGTAATTGCTTCTGGAGAAGATGTTTCGGGCGTTGTATTCTCAAGAGACTATTACACATCAAGTTACTCTAATGGAGATCTAGAGAGAAAATAAATGAGCATAGGCATCGATAAGCGAATTCAAGTTAATACAATAATTGAAAGTCAGTTACCTGAGTTTATTAGGTCTGATTTTCCATTAACTACGGAATTTCTCAAACAATATTATCTCTCCCAAGAATTTCAGGGTGGTGCAACCGATTTAATTGATAATTTTGACCAATATCTTAAAGTTGATAATTTAGTTCCTGAAGTTGTATTTGGAACTACTGTAACAACATCAGCTCTTGATAAAACATCAGAAACACTTACTGTAACTTCAACTAAAGGATTTCCTGATACATACGGTCTTTTAAAGATTGGTAATGAGATTATTACATATCAGGGTAAGAATGATACTACATTTACAGGTCTTATTCGTGGTTTTAGTGGAATAAGTGGGTTTAGTGTTGGAATATCCACTTCTTTAGATAATGTCAATAAAGAAGGTTTAGTTTTTGAAGATACTGTAGCAGAAGATCATGTAATAGGGTCTGAAGTAACTAATTTAAGTGTTTTATTCATACAAGAATTCTATAAAAAGTTAAAGAAAACTTTTTTACCTGGATTAGAAAATAATGATTTTGTATCTGATCTTGATGTTGGTAACTTTATTAAGAATGCAAGATCATTCTATCAATCCAAAGGTATTGAAGAATCTATAAAAATTCTATTAAAAGTATTATTTGGTGAAGAATCTATTGTTTTAGATTTGGAAGAAAGATTAATCAAACCATCTAGTTCTGAGTTTATAAGAAGAGAAGTTATAATTGCTGAACCTATAAGTGGAGATCCTTCAAAATTAGTAGGACAAACGATTACAAAATCTACAGATTTAGATACTAGTGGATCTGTTTCTGAAGTTGAGATATTAACTAGAGATAATAAAGTATATTACAAGATCTCTCTATTTGTTGGTTTTGATGATAGAGACTTAATTAATGGAATATTCACAATTCCAGGTAAAACTAAAGTATTAGAGAATACTTCAGTTGGTGATAATGTACTTACAGTTGATTCAACTATTGGATTTGCTAAAAGTGGATATGTTTTATGTGGTATTAATTCTATTACATATACTTCAACATCTGTTAATCAATTCTTTGGATGTAGTAATATAGTTGAATCAATCTCTGCTGGATCTGATGTTAGGGCTGATGAAGTTATATTTGGTTATGAAGATGGTGATCTAACAAAGAGAGTTGATTTAAGAATTACTGGTGTTTTATCTGAATTTAGAGCAGTTTCTGATATATCTTTAGTTAATGCTGGAGAAAGGATTTACGTTAAGAATGTTGGAGAATCTATATCTAATCCATCTATCAATAAGACTTATAAGGAAATTTTTGCAAATTCATGGATTTATAATACAAGTTGTAGATATCAGGTTGAGGAAATTGTAGGATCTACCTTTAGATTATCAAGTGCTGTAGATAAATCTAGTTTAAAGAAGGGTGACAAGGTTGAGATATTACAGAGAAACTCTGAAACTGTTGAAATTGCATTTGCTGAAATTACTAATGTTGGTTTAAATAATACTGAAGTTACATTATCTGGATTATCTTCATTTAATCCAGTATCTGGTGCATATTATGATATAAGAAGAAAATTAATTAAAGCAACCAGTAATGGTGTAGAAATATTAGAAGGTGATTCAAAAGTTTTATCTAGTGTTTCAAATGTTTATGTTGATGATGATAAAGATCTATATGTTGCTTCAAACTCATTACCAAGTTATACATTAGGTTCTAATGTTAAAATTATTTCTGTAGGAATAGCATCTGCTATTCCAAATCTATCAGATCATAACAAAGTTACTGATGATTATGGAATGATTGAGTTCCCTAGTAGTGATTTTAGATTAATTACTGGAGATGCAGTTGTATATAACTCTGATAATGCCCTAGAAGGGTTAGTATCGGGTGATACTTATTACATTGAAAAAATACCAATGGGTGCAAACATTGGTGTTACAAGCGTTAGACTGTACCGTTCAAGGAGTCTAATTTTTAACGAAACTAATTGTGTTAGAGTAAAAGAAAAAACATCTATATCAAGTCATGAACTAGTAAAGTTAAATCAAAATAATAAGAAATTAACAGCAAATAAGATTTTACGTAAATTCCCTCTGACCCAAAATTTATACGTTTCTGGTAGTAATCAAGAACCTATTAATGATATTGGAATATTAATTGATGGTGTTCAGATTAGATCACCAATTTCGGAGGATTATATTTACTATGGTCCTATTGAATCTGTAGATGTATATAATTCTGGAGATGAATATGATGTAGTAAATCCACCAAAATTAGTATTGGATAGTAGTATTGGTGGTGGAGTAGATGCTTTAGTAGAACCAGTCATTAGTGGTTCTGTTAAAAATGTTTTTGTAGATCCTCATGATTTTGATATTGAGGAAGTAAAAGCAATATCTTTAACTGGTGGTAATGGATCTGGATGCTTACTAGAACCCATTATTGGTAATAGATTTAGAGAATTAGAATTTGATAGTAGAGATATTTTCTTTGCTGGTGGATTATCAATTGAAGATGAAACTATATCATTCAAAACTGATCATTTCCTTACTACAGGTGAGGTAGTTTATTATAATAGTAATGGAAATTATCCTATAGGTATTGGACCATATAAATCACAAACTAATACTGCTACTGGAACATTAGCAACTGGTGCTCCATATAGTGTTAGAATAATAAATTCTAGAACAGTACAATTACATAATTCAAAAGATGAAGCATTAGCAGGTATTAATACAATAGGAATTTCTACAGCAACAGATGCTGCAGGTATTCATAAGTTTAGAACAATATCTAAAAAGACATTACAATCAGTCAAGGTAATAAATCCAGGTTCTGGTTATCAGCATAGAAATTTATACCTAAAACCTGAAAATGTATCTACTGAATATGCAAAGATAAACTTCAATAAACATGGATTTGCGGATGGTGATTTTATTGAATATACAACATCTGGCACTGTAATCGGTGGATTAAATGGTGTTAATTATTACATATTAAAAATTGATGATAATTCTTTTAGATTAGCAGATTCAAAAGTTAATTATGATAGAGGTAATTATGTTCAATTAACCAGTCAAGGAACAGGATTACAAACTTTTAAATATCCAGATATTGAAGTAAATTGCCAAGTTTCTTTTGGTTCAACTGCTACAGGAACATTTAATTTTACCCCGATTGTTACTGGTGGTATTATTGACACTTATCTTTATGAAAAGGGAAGTAAATATGGAAGCACAATATTAAATCATCAAAGAAATCCAAAAGTAACTATACAAAATGGAAAAAATGGTGTAGTAAAAGCATCTGTTGTTGACGGTAAAATTGTTGATGTTCATGTTTTAAATAGAGGATCTGAATACAATTCACCTCCAGAAATTAGAGTAGAATCCGTTGGTATGACTACTACGGGTGTTTTTGGTAATGGTGCTATTCTTAATCCAATAGTTACTGATGGAAAATTAACGGATGTAAAAGTAATTAATAGTGGTATTGGATATACTAGCAATCAACTCACACTATCTGTTGTTTCTAGGGGTAAGAATGCTCTATTTGAACCAAGAGTTAGAAAATTAACAATTGATAATCAAAAGAGGCAAGGTAATAATGCTTTAATATCTGATGGTGGTGATAATTTACATTTCTCTGTACATGGATATAGTTCAGATATTGCAAGTAATTTTAAGGATGATGGATCAAAGCACTCACCTATTATTGGTTGGGCATTTGATGGAAATCCAATTTATGGTCCATATGGATACACTGATCCAAGTAAATTAGGTCCTAATGTAGGAATTTTAACATCTGGATACAAATTAGATAAAAGTAAAGTTGTAGATCGCCCAGATCATGTAGAAGAGTTTGTTGAAGGATATTTTGTTAATGATTGGCAGTTTAATCCAGACAGTGGAAATTTAGATGAGCATAATGGAAGATTTTGTAAAACTGATGAATTTCCTAATGGTGTTTATGCGTATTTTGCTAGTGTATCAGAAAGTACTCAAACTAATACATTAGATCCAAGTTTCCCATATTTTGTTGGTAAAACGTATAGATCTCCATTCATATCATCAAATACAACATTAACACAAGAATTTGATTTCAATAATTCCAATTTATCTAGAAATACCTTCCCATATAAGGTAGGTGATCCTTTAGCGGATAATGATTTTATTGTAGAGTCTAATGAATTCTTAAGACAATTAACAACCGTAGAATCTGTTACAACGGGTATAATTGATGAACTGCAAGTTTTAGATGGTGGTAGAGATTATAAAGTTGGTGATTATACTGATTTTGATGATACTAACACAGGTGGAACAGGTCTTCGTGGTCAAGTTACATCATTAGCAGGTATTGGTGTTTCTAGTATTCAAACTCAATTAGAAACATTTGAGAATGCAGTATTTACATGGAAGAATGGTAATGAAGTTGTTGCAAAATATGCTCCTTTCATTGAATTAAATGATAAGGATACTGTTTCTATTTCTGGATTGAGTAGTTCTATAGTTCATCTTACAAATTCATTTATTGTTGGTGTTAGCACCGATACTATTGGATTAGCTAAGTCTATGACTGCTAATGCAATAACTCAGGGTAGAGTAGATGATCTTTATGTAAATATTATCCCTAAAACTGTTTCTATTGGTTCTACTTTAAGAATTAAGGATGATGAGATAGTTAAAGTTTTGAATATTTTTGACGTTGGATCTATATTAAGAGTAAAAAGGTTTGGTGTAGGTGTTGCTCATACTTATGGATCTAGAATTGATATATTAAATCAAGAAATTACTATACCAGTTAAGACTGAAAAATTTAATTCTACCCGTAATGATGTTGCATACTTCAATGCTAGACAATCGGTAGGTGTTGGAACAACTGCAGGTAGTAGTATTACTGTTGATTATGTTGTAGGAGAAACAACTACAGAGACACCAATTTTAACTAGAACGATTTATATTCCAAATCACCCATTTAAGACTGGTCAAGAATTAACATTTACAAAGAGAGGAACTGCTTCATCATTGGTTGTGGGTGATAGTGATCAACCAACCAATTTGTTTAATATTCCAAATGTCACTACTGATACCTCTACTGTTTATGCCATCAATAAAGGTGAAAACTATGTTGGTCTTGTAACTGAGAGAACTTCAATTGGAAGTACAAGTGAAGGTTTATTCTTCCACGGTAATGGATCTGATGACTTTGAATATCTTTTAGAGACTAATCATACTCAAGTTACAGGTGATATTAATAAAATTACTTCAACAATAGTTACTAAGATTGGATTAGCAAATACTACAACACATGGATTAAGTAATGGTGACATTATTAATCTAAATGTTTTACCTAATGCTGTTGTTGGACTTGGATCTACTGCACCATTAGGATTAACATTTGATTCAGAATATGAAAAGTTATTAGTTAATAGTGTTGGATTTAATTCAACTGGTATTAATACTGTAACTTCTTCAATAACATTAAATGATCATGGATATAAAACTGGCGATAAACTTTTATACAGTGGTACAGATATTTTTGGTAATGATGATCCAGCAGAGGGATTAACAGAACCTTCTTATTATGTTTATGAGTTAAGTTCAAATGAATTTAGATTGGGTGAAACTTTAAGTGATGTGGAAGTTAATCCACCAAGATTAGTTGGAATTACATCAACTGGTGGTCAAAATCACGTACTTTCATTAATTAATCCTCAAATTAGATCTACAAAAAATTCTACATTATCATTTAATGTCTCTGACACTAGTTTAAGTGGTTATGATCTTAAATTCTTCTATGATAATAATTTTGAGAATGAATTTATTAGTTCTCAAGATAGCAGTGTATTTAATAGAACAGGTGTTGGTACTGTTGGTGTTGGATCAATGTCTACAATATCTCTCACGTTTAGTGAGACCACACCTACATCACTATTCTATGCAGTAGAAAAGTCTGGTTATATTAGTACAGCAGATCCTCTAGTTAAAAATTATTCTGAAATTAAATTTGTTGATAGTGTTTATAGTGGATCTTATAGAGTTTTTGATATTACTGCAGATACATTTAAGATTTCTCCAAGATCTGTTCCAGAACTTCTTTCATATATGGAAGATCAGTGTGAAACAATAGAATATTCTACAGAATCAAAAACTGTTACTGGTGCAATTAAAGATATTAAGGTAATTTCTAGGGGATTTGATTATAAGCGTATTCCTAAATTTGTATCTGTTAATAGTTTAAATGGTAAGAATGCAAATATTGTTGCACTATCAACATCAATTGGAAGAATTGGTGATGTTAGAATTGTTGATATTGGTTACGAGTATCCATCAGATAAGACTTTAAACCCAGAAGCATTTGTATCTCCTGTTATTAGAATTGACAATGTAGATAGTATAACTGGTATTAATGTAATTGACGGTGGTTCTGAGTATCTTTCATCACCTGATATAATCGTTTATGATCCAGAAAGTGATAAAGTTGTGGATGAAACTTCTGCACTTGCAAATACACCTAATCAATCAATATCAACTATTGAGATTATTGCACCAATACAAGGATTAAATTCTGTAAATCATAGAGTTGTTGCAGTTAATAACTCAAATGGTATTGGTATTAATTCAATGGCAGGTAGTTTCTCAGGAATTATTACTTGTACATTAGAAACACCGATAACTGGATTTATTACTCCACCTTTTGCTAATGGTGATGAAGTATTTGTTGAAGGTGTTGAATTATATGGTGAAGCTGGTATTGGAACTCAAGGTAATATTGGTTCTGCAGGTATTGATACTGGTGGAACAGGATATAATTCTGAGAATTATCAATTCCAATTCTTTAAAGTAGAGAATTATACAAATTCAAATCCAGCAGTAGTAGAATATAGTGTAGCTGGATTAACAACAAATCCAGGTGTTGCAAAAACATTCCAATCTGGATATGCAAATATTATAAACAAATCAAACTATCCTGTATTTGAAGTAGTTCAGAAAAGAGGTAAATTCTTACTTAATGAGAATTTACTACTTGAAGAAAATGGTTTATTCCTTTCAAAGGATTTGGTTGTTGTAGAATCTAGAGAAGATTTTATTAAAATTGATGGTACTTATGATATACAGATAGGAGATAGACTTAAAGGTTCTAATAGTAATGTTAGTGCGACAGTTACTTCTATTGTTGGAAATAGAGCTAAGTTTAAAGTAGATTATTCTAATAAACAGGAATATGGATGGATTGATAATATTGGTAAATTGGATGAAGATTTCCAAGTTCTTCCTAACAACGATTATTATCAAAATCTTTCATATTCTATTAAGAGTCCAGTTACTTGGGACAAATTAGTTGATCCTATCAATAGATTAGTTCATCCATCAGGTCTTAAGAATTTTGCTGATGTTGGTATAGCTTCCAGTATTAAAGTTGGTATTGGAACTACAATTCAAGCAACACCAGTTATAGTTGTTGATATTTTAGATGATAAGAGAGTTGATACTATAAACAACTTTGATCTTGCAAGAGATTATGATGCTAGACCAGAAAATGATCCAACAAAATCTAAATTTATTACTTTTGATAACTTAAAATTAACTGATTATACAAAATGTAAATCCAACAGAGTTTTACTTCATGATGATATTAGTGGTAGATTCTCAAGTAAAGGATATCAAGATTCATTTACTGAAATTGAAGAAGTAGAAAATGATTTCACAAAATATCTAATTCAAACAACAAATGCGGATACCTATGATGTTCAACTTAATGAATTAACAGTATTAACTACTACAACCAATGCATTTTTAGTGGAGAAGTCAGGAGATTTCTCAAATATGAAATTGGGTGATTTTACAGCAACTTCTGATCTATTTGGAAGAAAAACTTTACTATTCAGTCCTACAGATCCAAATGATCGTGATCATGATATAAAAGTTCTTAAATCTGAATTTACAAGTAATGCAATTACTTCTGGATCGCAGTCAATTGGTAGTATTGATATTACTGGTATTAATGTTAAAGCTTCTATTGCCAGCACTGATACAAATAACAATATTATAGGATTTACAACAACAACAATTGCAGAATTCCCAGAAACCGATTTTAATGGTTTTGTTGCTGATGTATTACTTCAGGATGATATTACTAAGATTATCAATTATGGTGAAGTAACTGTTGATTTTGATGGTACTAATATCTACTATGCAGAAACATATGTAGATACTTTAAATTCTACTTACAGTGCATCTAGAGTTGGTATTCTAACTGCAAAATACGAATCTGGAAAAATATACTTAGAATGTGAAAATCAAACCAAAAAACTTATTAATGTAAGTGCAAATATTGTTGGATTGGGAACTACTACGGCTGGTATATCAACTTATCGTTATTCTGTTCCTGGACAACCAGGTGGTTCAGAAAGAAGTGCTAGATTAGAGTCATTATACAAAACTGGAACTTCAACTCCAATTTTAGTTACTAGAATTGACAAGAGAATTGATAGTTCTGTTAAATCTATTGTAAGAGTTTGCAATGAAATGCAAAAATCTGCAATACATCAGGTTGTTACTCTACAAGATTCGGGTGATGTTACAACAATTCAATATCCATTTATAGGATCTTCTAATACTGGAATAGGTACTTTCGGATCTGTTACAAGTGGGGATTTTGTTGATATTAATTTCTATCCAGATACATCCCAAACATCATTAATTGAAGTTCAATCATTCAATACAGTGTTTAATACTGTAAATGATTTTGTAAATACTCCAGATCCACTTAAGATTGGTCCAACATCAAGAGAATTATTCCTATCTGCCTATGATGGTAAAAATGGTGATAGGGCAAATAAGGTTAATTTTGAACTAAAACATGAAGGTATTCCAATTTACAGGAAGGTATTTAATCCTGCAGATACAACTCAATTAGAAAAACATAGTGGTCAATTTACTATTGCAGATCATTTCTTCAATGATAATGAAGAACTAACTTATAAACCTGGATCTAGTTTTGTTGGAGTTGGTGCAACAGCAGTTTCTATAGCATCTACAACAAACAATGCTGGTCTTGTAACAACTATACTACCAGAAACTGTATTTGTTAAGGTTATAGATGAAGATAAATTCAAATTATACAGTAGAAAAGAATATATTACTGCTGGTGTTGCAATAACATTTACTGGTGTAGGTGAAGGTAATGCACATACATTGGATATGACTAAGAAACTATCCAAGACTGTTATTGGATTAGATGGAATTGTTCAGCAACCAATTACATTTACTACTATTGAACATCATACAAGAGATGCTATTGGTGCTGGAACTTCACAATTTGTTCTTAGTGGTATTAGTTCTGTTCAACCTAGAGATGTTCTAAAGATTGGTGAGGAATATATGAAGGTTGAGCAAGTTGGTTTCTCCAGTTTGCCAGAAGGAATAATTAATGATTCTAAAGACGTTTCACTAGGTATATCCACTTTACCAGTGGTTAAAGTTAGAAGAGGATCTTTGGGTATAGGAGCAACTCCACACGCTGGTGTAAGCACTGCTATGGTTCATAGAGGATCATTTAACCTTGTTGATAGTACTGTATGGTTCTTAGATCCACCAAAAGGAAATACAAGAGAAAGAAGAAATGATACAAACTTACCTTATGTAAAGGCAGAATTTAGTGGAAGAACCTTCTTAAGGAGTAATTATGATACAAATATGGTATTTGATGATATTTCTGATGTATTTACAGGAATAGGAAAAACTTATACTATGACTGTTGGTGGTGCTAACACAATAACAGGTGTTGGTATTGGAAACGGTATATTATTCATTAATGGTGTATTCCAAACACCACTTACCTTTAATAATGCAGGTAATAACTACGAATTTGATACAGATACTAATGTTGGTATTTCTAGTGTTGTATTTACAGGAATTAGCTCAGAAAATGGAACTCCAATGCAGTCTGAGTTTGATATTAATCAAAATCAATTACCAAGAGGTGGTCTGATTGTTTCTATGGGATCAACACCTGGTCTTGGATATGCTCCTCTTGTTGGTGCAACAGTTAAAGCAAATCTAAAAAATAATACTAATTTATTTGCTGCTGGTTCTATTACTGATGTTGTTGGAGTCGGTACATCTTCAAAATATAGTTTAGGTATTCAAACTGCTGCTTATGATAATAAAACTGGAATTATAACAGTTACTACCAATACTACTCATGGTTATGCTCTTGGATATCCACAAACTGTTCATTTGAAGGATCTGGAATTCAAGTGTCCAACTAAAGATGTTGGTACTCCTGTTACTGGTGGCACAGTATATGATCCATCAACTGGTGAATTAACAATAAAAATCGTTAATCATGGACTTCAAAATGGTGATGCTATTAAATTTAAGAAAGAATCATTAGTATTCAGTTGCACATTTGGTAGTGGTGGAAGTAAATCTTATCCTAGAGAAACTGATCCTGCATTTGACAAGTATCTTTACATCGATACAGTAACCCCAGATACTTTTAAGGTTAATGTTTTATTAGGAACAACTCCAACTAATACAGATCCTCATACATTTGTTTCTGCAACTGCAAATGCTGTTCAGACTCTCAACTATGTTGGTATTACAACTTCAATTTTCCAAGATCATGAAAGAGCATTACCAGTAGTTGGTATTATATCTGATAGAACATTTGAAGTTCAAGTGGGAATGACTACTATTCCTCATACCTATCATGGTGGTGGATATACATATGAGTTCTTCAATGATCTAACATTTGGTTCTGGATATAGAGATCCTGTTTCTGTTATTGTTAGTGATATAGAATTTGCTCACAAATTTGTCTCATCTAGTGCAAATTCAATTGTTGCTAATACAACAACCAACTTTACACCATCAACTGTTGATTATGCTTCATCTACTGGTGATTTAATATTAACAATAGGTAATAATCACGGATTATCACAAGCAACTTTACATGATATAGATGGTGCTACTTATAATCCAACAACTGGTGCGGTGACAATTACTGCAGGTGTATTGACTAATGGTCATAATTTCTCAAATGGCGATTATATTAAGATAGCAGATAATTCAATAACCTTCACTTGTGATATGGATGGTAATGTATCTCAGAAGACTTATCCTAGACCTTCTGATCCTATAAGTGGAAAATGGATTACTATTAGCAATGTAACTCAATTTACATTTGATATTAATGTTGGAACATCACCTGGAGTATCATTTACACCTTCTAATGCAAATTATGATCCAGTTACAGGTTTGATGGAATTGGTAATAGGTGCTCATACTCTAAGACCAGGTACAAGTATCAAACTTGCATCTGAATCAATCAAATTCATGTGTGATGTAGATAACAACTCTGCTGAAAAAGCATATCCAAGGGCAACAGATCCTTTCAATGATACTGCAATCAAGATTGAATCTGTTACAGATACATCTATTACAATCCAAACATTAACTACAATACCATCAACAAATATAACAAAACATACTTTCTCTAGTGCTAATCCGAATGCAGTAACAACTGGTGGAAATTATACACACGCATTTGTTAGTAATCAAGATGTTGCAAAACAAGCATTATCTAGAACAACCGATACTGTTACAATCGTAACAGAATCTTTGAACTTTACTTGTTCTAGAGATAATCATAATAGTGTTCATCCATATCCAAGATCAACTGATCCAGCTGCTGGACAAACATTAGGAATTGATAATGCTACATCAAATACAATTACTATTAATGTTGGATCTGGTGGAGGTGGTGGAACTGGTGCTGTTATTGAAACAAAAGTTGCAACTAATAAGCATAAATTTGAAAGTTCTCAAGCAAATAGCGTTACAGTTTCCTATGGAACTACAACTATAACAGATGCAACTTATGAACCATCAACTGGTGAATTAATTATTACTAGTAATAATCATAATGTTAGTGGTGCTTCTACCATAACACCAACAAATGCATCTTATGTTAAGAATACTGGAAATCTAACTCTAACTAAAACTAATCATGGATATCAAGTTGGTGATAAGATTTTAATTGAAAATTATGGTCTAACATTTACATGTACTAAAGATAACAATCAAACAGAGCATTCATATCCAAGACCAACTGATTATGCAAGTGGAAAATGGTTAAGTATCGCAGCAGTTCCTAGTGTAGATACATTCAGAGTTAATGTAAATCCAAATCCATCTGAATCACAATTTACACATACATTCGTACCTAGTAAAACTGTAAATGGTTGTATTCAAAAATCAAATGCAACTGCAACAATCGCACCTAACTCTCTTATATTCAGATGTGCTCAAGATAGTTATCAAACAATCCATGCATACCCAAGAACAACTGATCCAGCATACAATACAGCATTGCCTGTTGGTAAGGTAACAATAAACACTATGAGATTGCAGGTAGGTAAATCACCTGCTGGAACTGGTGGTGCATTAGAATTTACTGTGAAGAATCCTGGTGCAAAATACGTTAATCCTCTGATTGAAACTCCACAACCAGTTTATGAAGATATGCCAGTTGTTGGTATTTCTAGATTAGGTGTAGGAAAAACTGAAGATACTGGAAAGAATTTATTAATGAATTTAAAAGTTGGTGCTGCTAGAACTTCAGTTGGTACTGCTAAGAGTATGTTTGAAATATCCGAATTTACTATTTCAAGACCTGGTCATTCATTTGCTGTTGGTGATAAATTTAAACCAATTGGATTAGTTGTTGATAAGAGATTACAGCAACCATTACAAGAGTTTGAATTAGAAGTTGTTCAAACATTTAATGACTACTTCTCTGCTTGGCAATTTGGAGAATTGGATTTCATTGATAGTTTAAATTCCATGCAGAATGGAACTAGAAGAAGATTCCCACTATTCTTTAATGGACAACTATTAAGTTTTGAAATTGATGAAGACTCAGTATTAGGTGATCAAATAGATTTAAATGCTGTTTTACTAATATTCGTAAATGGTGTTCTACAAACACCAAAATATGCTTATCAGTTTGAAGGTGGAACAACATTTACATTTACTGAAGCACCAATGGCAAGTGATAAAGTTGATGTATTCTTCTATAAAGGTCAAGATGGTGTTGATATTGAACTTGTTAATGTGAATGAAACTATTAAGATTGGTGATGATGTTATTCTTCATAAGCATCCATCATATCCAGATACTATAGACCAAGAAAAAGAAAGAACTATAAAAGATATTCTTGGTTCTGATCTTGTTGAAACTACAATGTATCGTGGTATTGGTATTAATGAAAATCAATCCAAACCTCTTGATTGGACAAAACAAAAAGAAGATAAAATTATTAAAGGTGAATTAATTTCTAAAGCAAGAGAAACTATTGAACCTCAAATATATCCAACAGCAAAAGTAATTTATGATGTAACTACTACTGATGGTGCTGGTCTTACTGGTGGAATATTTGTAGATGATGCAGAATCATTCTTCTATGAAGATATAGACAATCCAGCATTAGAATCTGGTGACAGATATAATGTGGTTATTAGTGCAGTCGATGCATTATTAATGTCACCAGCAACTTCAACTCCTGCAGCAATATCTGCTAATGTGAGTGCTGCTGGAACAATTACATCTTTAAATATAGATAATTCTGGTAGTGGTTATGTTGGTTCTGCTGCCACAATAAGCATTGCTGCTCCAATTGGTGTTGGTATTGGAACAACTGAAAAATCTAAGTATGCTGTTGTTGGTGTATCTACATTTGCAGAAGCAACTGCAACTATAGTAGATGGAAAAGTAACTGATTATGATATTACTAATATTGGATTAGGATATAGTGAAATAAATCCACCTCAGTGTATAGTTAGACATCCACAATATGAAACTGAGAAGATTACTTCTTTCTCAAATGTTGAGGGTTATACTGGTATTATTACTGGAATAACAGGAACAAATGCTGGTGGTGGAAAACAACTTAAGTTCTTCTTCACATCATTTAAATCAAATGCAAATAAATTAGCAGTTGGATATCCTGTTCTAATTAAAGATACTAAAATATCTGTTGGATCTGGAGTTACTTCTGTTGATAATAATGATGATGAAATTGTTTCAATTGGATCAACTTTCCTTGATAATATCTACAAGGTTCATTCATTCATTCAATTGAATGATAATCAGGCAGAAATTACATGTAATGTTCTAAGTACAACTAACGGTATTGTTGGAATAGCAACAACTGGTTTCTATGATCAAACTAATATCGGTGCAACAATATCTCTTGGAAAATTAACTTGGGGTAGATTATATAATGGAACTAGATCAACATCACCAATTTCTATTGGAGTTACTGGTCTAACTGTTGATTCTGGACTATCAACATTCCCAACTATTCAAAGAAGAAATTATGGTGGTGTTGATGCAGAACCTGGACTTAGAAATACTGGTTCTATAAGGGTAGTTACTGGATTATAATAAACAGTGTAATTATGTCTATAAATAAAGAAAAAATGTCTAATTTATAATCATGCCAGCAATTGTTACTGATCAGTTTAGAATTTTAAACGCAAACAATTTTGTTGAATCAGTAGAATCAACTCAAAATTCATATTATGTTTTTATTGGATTGTCAAATCCTGAAGGAACTCCTACACCAGATGTTAGAGTTGGATATGGTAGATCTGAGGAGTGGAATACAACTGGTAAAACACCTAAACCAATAGATAGTTTTTCTAGTATTGCCCATACGGGTGACACTATGATGTTTGGTAAGAGAATTTCCTCTGCAAACATAAGAAGAATTATAAGAAGGATAGATTGGGCTGCTGGAAAACGATATGAAATGTATCGTGATGATTATTCAACTGTAGAAGGATATCAAAGTCCCAATACATCATCTAGTAGATTGTATAATGCAAACTATTATGTAATGAACTCTGATTTCAAAGTATATCTTTGTATATCAAATGGATCTAATGGTTCTAACCCAAAAGGTAATATATCTCAGGATGAACCAACATTTACTGATTTAGAACCCTCTAGAGCAGGTACTAGTGGTGATGGATATATTTGGAAGTATCTTTACACAGTTTCTCCTTCAGACATACTAAAATTTGATTCAACTGAATATATTACAGTCCCTAATAATTGGACATCTACTACAGATGCTCAAATTAAAGCAATTCGTGAGAATGGTGATTCTACTTTAAATAATAATCAAATTAAGCATATTCAAATTGAAGATGCTGGTGGAAAATATTCTGATGGATTAGGGCAAGAGGTTGATATAATTGGAGATGGTACTGGAGGAAAAGCTAGGGTTGATGTTGTTGGTGGTATAATCCAAGATGTTCAGGTTAGTTCTGGAGGAAATGGATATAGTTATGGTTTAGTTGATCTAGGTGCATTGCAAGATTCAGCACATCCATCAAATCAAAGAGCAAAATTAGTTCCAATTATTCCACCATCTCTAGGACATGGTTATGATCTTTATAAAGAATTGGGTACTGATAGAGTTTTGATATATGCAAGATTTGATGATTCTACCAAAGATTTTCCATCAGATACAAAATTTGCACAAGTTGGTATAGTTAAAAATCCAACACAGGTTGGAACTTCTAACACTTATACCGATCCTACTTTTTCATCATTGAAAGGTATGATATTTGAAACAGTTTCTAATGTTAAACCTTCTATAGGTGAGCGTATAACTCAAACATTAACTTCTGGAAAGATTGCACAAGGTTATGTTGCTTCATATGACACAGAGACAAAAGTTTTAAAGTATTTTGTAGATAGATCTTTAAATTTCTCTACACCTTTGAATGATCAAACTGATTTTACTGGCATTACAACAACTGGTAGAATATATCCATTTGAATCAACTGCAGGTGCAATAAAAGGTGATAGTTCTAGTTTCTCTGGGACAATTAATAATTCTTTTACTGGAATAACTACAAACCCAAGTGGAACTAAGTTGATTGATTTAGGTATTACCTTTACAAATGGGTTGGCTGATAATGAGATAAATAAAGGATCAGGGGAAATTGTTTATCTTGACAATAGACCATTGATCGCTCGTAATGAAAGACAAAAAGAAGACGTCAAAATCATCCTGGAATTCTAAAGAAAATGCCACAAAAGACTAACTTAAATATAAGTCCTTATTATGATGATTTCGATAAGGCAGATAACTTTTACAAGGTACTGTTTAAACCTGGATTTCCAGTTCAAGCAAGGGAATTAACTACTCTTCAATCAATACTTCAAAGTCAAGTAGAATCTTTCGGAAGTCATATTTTCAAAGAAGGATCTATGGTTATTCCTGGTGGAGTAACTTATGATAGTACATATTTTTCAGTAAAAGTAAATCCAGATCATTTAGGTATTGATGTTACAGTATATCTTGACGCATTAATAAACAACAATAATGGTAAGGGGACTAAAGTTGTAGGTCAGAATTCTCAAATAGTTGGAACAATTAAAAACTATGTTCTACCACCAAATGAAGGTGTTGATGATATTACTATTTTTGTCAAATATAATGAGTCTGGTGTAAATTCTCTAAGTGAAATGTTTCCTCATGAGGAGATATTAACTCTTAAGGAGAATGTTACCTATGGCAACACTACATTAAATGCTGGAGAAACAGTTTTAACCGTATTATCAGAAGATGCTACTGCTACTGGATCTGCATTTGGTGTTGATAATGGAATATATTTTATCAGAGGAACATTTGTAGATGTTCAAAAATCACTTATAGTATTAGAACCATATTCAAATAAACCATCATATAGAGTTGGTTTTGAAATATTAGAAACTATAGTAACATCAAATGACGATCCTTCATTAAATGATAATGCTAAGGGATTTACTAACTATGCAGCACCAGGTGCTGATAGGTTTAAAATAAGTGTTAAATTAGCAAAGAAAGCACTTTTAGATTATGAAGACACTAACTTCGTAGAATTAATGCGAGTTAGGGATGGTGAAATTAAGAAGTTACAAGCAGAATCTGTATATTCACATATAGAAAAATGGATTGCTGGTAGAACATATGATGAATCTGGTAACTATGCAATACAACCATTCAGAGTTAATCTTCAAAATTCTTTAAATGATGAGATTAGTTCCAACGGTTTATTTGTTGAAGGGCAAAAAACTGATGATGGTGCTGATCCATCTGACGATTTAATGTGTGTTAAATTATCATCAGGAAGAGCGTATGTTAGAGGATTTGATGTTGATGTTTATAATAAAGTTATAGATGTAGAAAAACCAAGAGATACAAAAACAGTTAATGTAGCATCTGTTCCATTCAGAATGGGTAGTTTGTTAAAGGTTAATAATGTAGAAGGTATTCCTTGGGCTAATATTGGGGGATCAACTGCAAATATAGTTGGTCTTTACAACCGCAGAAAAGGAACAGGTAATGTTGATCCATCAACTAATGGTCCTACTGGTAGTAATGCTATAAAGATTGGTGATGCTCGTGTTTATTCATTTAATGTATCTGATTCTGCATATACTGATGATTCTACAGAGTGGGATCTTCATTTGTATGATATTCAAACATATACAATACTACAAATTTCCAATCCAGGTACAGATGTTACGGCTACAGTACCACTTTCTAGTCGTGTTAGAGGACTTAGTAGTGGTGCAATAGGATATGTTGCAAACCATACAGGAAATCCTAATGAGATTAGTTTATCTCAAACAACTGGATCTTTTGTTCAAGGTGAAGTATTAATATTCAATGAAAAAACAACTTCAACAAATTGTTCTATATTAAAAGTCTTACCATACGTTGTTGATGATATTAAATCAGTTTGGCAAGATGCAGATACTCTAGATTCAAGTTTGGTTTCTGATTTTAGTGCTGATTCTGTTCTATATGATAGAGTATTGCCTAATTTTTCTAAATTTGATGCTCTAACTGTTACTGGTGCTACTAATGGAAATAGTGCAGCAGCAGTATCTCCACGTAGAAGATTTGCAGGAAAGGTTGGTATTAAAACCGATTCCATAGTTGGATATTCAACTGATGTAGGAGGTCAAACCTACAATAGAGTTGCTATTATACAACCAGATGGTTCAACTTTACAATTACAACCTGTTGTAGATGTATCTGGTGTTAATAGTGGTAGGATTCTTGCTGGTGTAACTACATCTAATACATTTAGAATTAAATCACCTAAAATTATTAATTTAAATAACTCTGGTCTATATGCTAGATTACCAAAAAGAAATGTTTCTGCTGTAGATTTTTCAAATTCAACTCTATTAATTAAACGTCAAGTAACGGGTAAAACACCAAGTACTGGAACATTATCTATTAGCACTTCCGATGCATTAGATGTTGGTATTACTAGTGCTTTCTTTGAACCCTTTGATGTTGAAAATTACTCAATACATTATAATAATGGTACTGTTGAACCATTAACATCTGATCAGGTTGTTATAACAAATGGTGGAAATGATATATCATTTAGTGGTTTGACTGCTAATCTTCCATGTACAATAGGAGTAACTCTTAAAAAAGTAGGATTACTTACTAGATCGAAAGATTATATTAGAAGTTCAAAATTAGAGATTACAAGAACTGTTGGTGTATCTACTAATAGTGGATTAGATTCAAGCAATTTCTATGGATTGAGAGTAGAAGATTCTGAGATATCGTTAAATGTTCCTGATGTAGTCAAGATTCATGCTGTGTATGAATCAAAGAATATTGGCACTGCGACCTTAGATAAATTAACTTTTGTTTCTGGTTTGGCGTTAAACACAAATACAATAGTTGGTGAGAAAATAGTAGGTAAATCAAGCAGAGCAATTGGTCAAGTTGTTAATAGAGTATCTGCTACAGAAATAGAATTTGTATATTTAAATGATAACACTTTCTCTAAAGGAGAAACTATTAATTTTAAAGAATCTAATATTGAAACCAATCTACAAAAGATAACATTAGGTAACTATACAAATAAAACATCAAATTATATCTTAGATAAAGGACATAAGAAACAATATTCTGATTATTCAAAATTAGTAAGAAAAAATAACGTTTCTATACCTTCAAATAGACTGTTAGTTATTTTTGATTATTATAAGACTCAAAATGAAACTACTGGAGATGTTTTTAGTGCAAATTCTTATACTAAAGATAGATATACAACAGATATTCCTTTTGTAGAAAGAGATAGAGGAACTGATATTTTAGATTTCAGACCTAGAGTTAATCCATTCGATCCTTCAGTAACTTCAGGAACTCCGTTTGATTTTAATAATAGGACATTTGAATCAATAACAAAATATGTTGTTGCACCTAATCATAGTTCTATTGTTGGATATACTTATTATCTACCTAGAATCGATAAGTTAGTTATTGATAAATTTGGTGCTAAAAAACTAATAAAGGGTGTTTCTGCTGATTATCCAGCACCACCTACAGAAATTGGTCCATCTATGGAAGTAGCGGAGATAACACTTCCACCATACTTATATGATCCAATCAAAGATCCTAAGATTAGATTATATGATAATAAAAGATATACCATGAGAGATATTGGTAAACTTGAAAAGAGGATTAATAATCTTGAAGAAATGACTTCATTGACTGCTCTTGAATCTGATACCAAATCTTTACAGGTTACAGACGCTGATGGATTAGATAGATTTAAGACTGGATTTGTTGTAAATGATTTTAAAGATAGAAACTTTATTGATTTTAATAGAAGTTCTGGTTCTAGATGTGATGTTGATATTGTTAATAAAGAATTAATCAGTGCGGTTGATTTCTGGTCATTACAGGCGAATTTGGCATATGATCCTGCAGTTGATGCAAATAATGTAGATAGTAATGCAAATATTAAGTTGCTTGATCCAAATTGCCAAAAAACTGGAGACTTAATAACATTAAAATATGATCAGGTTGCCAGTGAAATTAAAAATCTTCAAGCAACTCAAGTTGAAAATATTAACCCATTTAATGTTATTGTTTTTGCTGGTAGTGTTCAATTAGATCCACCATCAGATAACTGGACTAGAACAATTTACCTTGATAACTTTAGAGAAGAAAGTAGTGGTGCTACATGGGCTGAGGAAGCGAATGTTGTTAAGGATGAAACTAATTCTGTTACTGATATAAATGTAACTGAAGTTGAGGTTCCACCAATAGATGCTTTCAGAAGGATAGGAAATCATAGAGATATTACTACAATAAGAAGAACTACAACTACTAGAACAAAAGAAACAAGTTTCACAAATGTTCTAGAGAATGAAGGTCGTGAATTTGATTATGTTGAAAGTATTAAAATTAATGGAATAACCGATCCATTCATGCGTTCTAGAAACGTAGCATTTAATGCAAATGGTTTAAAACCATTTACAAAACATTATAGTTACTTAGATAGTGGAATTCCTGATTTATTCCCTAAATTAACTGAAATTGAAATGTCTTCTGGAACATTTACTGTTAATGAAGATGCTATTGTATTTAAAAATGGTAAAGAAATTGCTGTAGTAAGACTTTCAGCACCAAATCATAAGTATGGTGTTGCTGTAGTTGCAATGAATGATATAACAGCATCTGTAACTACATCTTCAGTTAATATCACAGGTGGAAGTGTTGAAACCTATCAGGTAGATGTTTTTGATAGAGATAGACCAGCACCATCTGATCTATATTCAGCAACATCAAGAATACTTAATGTAGATACTGTAGCATTAGCAAATAATTCTGCATACTATGGGTATATTACCAATGGATGTACAATTGTAGGTCAAACTAGTGGTGCAACAGCAACTGTAACAAATGCAAATATATATTCCGATAATTGGGGTGATATTTTAGGAACATTCTTCTTTAGAAATTCAAATGCAGTTCCAGCACCTCCAAATCTCTTTAGAACAGGAACAAAGACATTTAAAGTTACTGCTGCTCCAGTAGGTACAGTAACCCTACCAGGAAGCACTGCAATGGCAAGTGATGCAACTGGAACATACTATGCAACTGGAACGATTCTAACGCAAACTTCAAATATAGTTGGGGTTAGAAATCCACCCGAACCTGCTCAGAGACCAAATGAGACATCAATTGAAATATCAGTAAATGAAGAATCTGAAACTGAGAGAATAGAAGCACCTTATAGAGATCCTTTAGCACAGTCATTCAGAGTTGATGAAACTGGCATGTTCTTAACATCAGTTGATGTTTATTTTGCAAGTAAGGATCCAGCAGCTAAAGTATTTGTTGAGATTAGAGATGTTGAGTTAGGAACTCCAACTAATTTCCTAGTACAAGATTATGCACAAGTGGCATTAAATCCAGGAGATATTCAAACATCTACTGATGCATCAATAGCAACTAATATTAGATTCCCATCACCAGTTTATCTAGAAGCAGGTAAAGAATATGCTCTTGTGTTCTTATCTCCTTCATCTGATCTGTATGAAATGTGGTGTTCCACAATGGGTCAGAAAACTGTTAAGACTGCAAATTTACCAGATGTTGAAAGTGTTGTTCATACTAAGCAATATATTGGTGGTAGTTTATTTAAATCACAAAACGGAACTATTTGGACACCAAGTCAGTATCAAGATTTAACATTCCAATTATATAAAGCAGCATTTGTTTCTAGTGGAACAGTTACTTTCTATAATGATGATATTGATGCAGGATATGCTAATACTCAAGTATTATCTGATAATCCAGTTAGAACACTTCCTAGAAAACTAAAAGTTAAAGTTACTGGTCTTACTGCTGCAGATGCTCCTGTTGGTAGAAAATTAAGCACTGGTGCTACTACTGATAAAGAAGATGGAAGTATTACTGGTATTGTAGAAAAAGTTGCAGCACCTATTGCTACTGCAACACAACCAGAAATAATACTTGGTGGTTCTGGTTATGAATTTACAAACCAATCATCTGATGCTGATCCAGTTGCTAATACTATTCCAATAAAATCAATAAATGGGGATGGTTCTGGAGCAACTGCAAGTATTACTATTGATGGTACTACTGGAGCAGTTAAACTTATTGAGAATATAACTGCTGGTAGTAGATTTACTGTCGGTGATGTTGTTACTATTGATAATGAAAGTGGTTTGGTAAGTAAAGGTGCTGGTGCTACTTTCGCAATTAAAGAAATTTCTGGTACTATTGATACTGTATATCTAACAGATGTTCAGGGTGAAGTATTTAAAAATGGAGATGCCATTATACATTATGGTACTAATAATGATACTAGAACCACAGCAACTGGTGCTAGTGTTAGTGGTGATTCTGAAGTTCTTAGTGATCTCAATACTGGAAATGTTATTGAAATTATTCAACCAAATCATGCTCATCACGGAACTAATAATAAAATTAAGATTAAACGAATTGAACCAGATTCAGTTTCAACAGAGACAACTACAGCATTGAATGATGAAACTCTTGTTGGTGTTGGAAATACAATTATCTTTACCCAGTTTGCTGGTATTACTACTGATAGAGGTGATGCATTAATTGAAAGTGAAATAGTTTCTTATGTTGTTGGATCAGGGCAACTTATAATTGATGGTAGAGGATTGGGTGGATCAGTTAAGACTCAACATCCAATAGATGTATCAATACAACCATATGAAATAAATGGGTTCCCATTAGTTGGTATTAATAGTACTCTTAATGTTCCTGCTAATACTACTTTAAAAAATGCATCAAATATTGATAACTATTACTTGGAAATTGATAGAGGAACTGGACCTAGATCTGAAAATGTAGCAGACAATAAAACACTTGTATGTTTTACTACTGAAAAGGGTGTTGGTGGTAATACTGTTGGAATATCACAAAATCATCAGTATAGTACTTTATCTCCCCAATTGAATGCCATTACGCCAGGTAAAGGAACTCGTCTTACAACTTCAGTTAGAACTGTTAGTGGAACGAGTGCGGATGGAAATGAAGTATCATTCATTGATCAGGGATTTGAACCAACTATATTAAATGAAACTACATTCTTCCCAACACCTAGATTATGTGCATCTAAAATAAATGAAGTAGAAAGATTGCAAACTTTACCTAAGAGTAAATCTATAGCATTGAAGGTTGATATGACATCAACAGATAAGAATCTATCTCCAGTGTTAGATACGAAGTATGCTACTTTTGTTTTAGGTAGAAATAAAATCAACAATCCAGTATCAGATTATATTACTGATACGAGATCAAATACCTTAGTAGATGATCCGCACGGATCAGTATTTGTATCTAAGAAGGTTACTTTAAAGCAACCTGCGACTTCTCTTAAAGTATTTGTTGCTGGTAATGTTCAACCAGAAGCAGATTTTAGAGTATTCTACAGATTATTTACTGCAGATTCAAGTGAGGTTTCTCAAACATATAGAGCATTTCCTGGACACAAAAATCTAATAGATACTGATGGGGATGGTTTTGGTGATGATATTATTGATCTTGGGTTAAATGATGGTACTGCAGATGCCTATGTAAAACCAAATGGATTAGATGATTTCTCAGAATATCAATTTACTATGAATGATTTAGAATCATTTGATGGATTTACAATTAAGATTGTGATGACATCAACAAATGAATGTGTTCCTGTTAGATTAAAAGACTTTAGAGCAATTGCGTTAGCGTAATGAAAACTTTTCAACAATTTGTATCACTGTGTGAGGGTGGTTTAGCAAGGCAATTAAGCAATGCTAAAGATAAAGATACTGGTCATATCTCTGCAGATCGTGGATCTGATGAAGGTCAGAACCGTAAGAAGAGAAAAGGTCTTGAAAAGGATTTAAAGAAAAAGGG
>CENZ01040577.1_pt1 | contig 29195 bp, 31 predicted proteins | sample 361341 | NCBI WGS metagenome assembly CENZ01 (sample SAMEA2619782, study PRJEB7988) | marine metagenome | biome: marine biome (ENVO:00000447); feature: deep chlorophyll maximum layer (ENVO:xxxxxxxx); material: "saline water (ENVO:00002010), including plankton (ENVO:xxxxxxxx)" | depth 50 m
TAATTTTTTCTCAAATAATTTAGGAGTAGCTCTAATTGCTTTTTCTGAGCCGAAGAGCCGTTTCACTAGCTTGCCGTATTTGCTCCTACGGCCTGCCGTAAATTTGCCGTTTTGGCCGATCGGTTTTTTGACAGTTCTCGCATTCAGCGCCATGAAGACAATATGCTTTTGTCCTGTCGATCCTGCGTTGTTGTAAGGGTCAATCTGGAAATTCAGATATATCTTCCCGCCCCTTAAACGAGTAGTTACCCCTGGGATCTTCTTGGAGAATCTCGAAGAAGTCTCCCATGACACCAAAATGGCTTCATAGATGCCCGGTTCTATCAAAGGATAGTCTACACCCTCCAATACCCCCTCTGAGTTCGTATCAGGCCCTTCTGAGGTCGTAACAAGGCTTAAATTAGACATTCCTAGGCCCTCTTTGGGTCGGTTGAGGAATGAGCTGATATTTCTCCTCTGGAGTTTGATGGTAGCTCAGGACTCTTTTCGGGGTTTTAGATTTCGTAACAGGGCGAAGATCATAGAATGGACATTCCCTAGCAGAGCAAAGCGTTACTTGTTGACGCCATGTACCTGCCGCACCGGGGTCATAGATGCAATTTTTACAGTTCTTATCGATCGCTCTCCTAAATCCGCTCATACGTCGCCTCCGCCATCAGCAATTCGGAGTTCTTAAAGCGGCGCTTACCGCCAATTTTGTATGCCCTCGGTATTACGCCGCCGTTCATCCAGTTGTAAACGGTAGCGATGGAGATGCTGAAATAGCGAGAGACATCTTTTATTGATGAATAACCTTCGCCAGATCGTATCGATCTACGAATATGAACTAGATCATCTGATGAATTATGCTGCGGTTTGTACATTCTGGAAGCTCCTAATATCTAATAGAAAGCTTTACATTAGTTGGTATTCGCAGCTGAGTAAGAAAGTGTGTAGGTTTTATCCTAAGTGTGTAGATTATTTTTGGTTGTGTGTAGCTAGGCTTGGGTAAGTGTGCAGATTACCGTGCAGATTTTTTTACGGCAGCTTTGTGCCTCTCCCCGAATTCAGTGTTTTCAAACCAACTGGCGAGTCGCTGAGAAAGATTGTGGGGGGTGAGGGTTTTTTCGGTTTCGTCAGTCCATAAAATATACCCATTCTTGGCAATAGCTACCTTTAGCTTCGCCAATATATCGGGTTTTCGAGTTTCCTCTGAGAAGAATTTTTCTTTCAATCTATCCCTCACAGTCTTAGCCGTGGGTACTGGGTGCCAATGCTTGTCACATCCGGGAATTTTGACTTGCTCAAGAGGTTCAGCATGGAGAAATTCATCAACCACAAAATCTTGTAGCCAGACATAAAACTCGCTTTTTGGGTTTGCTGATTTTCTAAACAGAGTCTCCACTACTTCTCCGGTTGCAGTATCACTCTTGTTGACTACAGCGAACCCTATGGATTGGACATGATTTCTGCCAGGCGTTTTATACGAGGTGTAACCCCGATATTCGAGTATGGAAGGACTCACTGCGTCTGGATTGATAAAGGCTGGCACATAATATGCTTCGATTGCCTTATCGAGCCACCAGATGCCTTTCAGCTCATATTCTACTTTTGTGGCAGCATCCCAATTATTGGTTACTTCATTTAAGATTCGGTTGCGATGGAAATGGTCCTTTTTGGGATCTACGCAGCCGCCGGTAATTTTTTGGTAGTGGTCTGTAAGCCCGGATAGTATTTTGTCTTGCAGCTTTTCTGCATATCCGAATTCTCTGCTGCCATGCGCTACTTCTTGTCCGTCAGCTAGGCGTATTAATCGACCGTCTTTTTTCAGCCGAAGGGGTGAGTAGCCAGCGAATACCCATGCCGCCAGCCCAAGTTTCCATGCATCGAGCTTCAATATTTCTAGAAGTGCTGGCGTCATGCTTCGTAACCTCTATGTGCCTGACGAGAGAGCATATTGTTTGGGCACCTTTCGATGCTGCTTGATTTCGTTTGTTAGCCAGGTGATATCTATACCCTCATCCTGTGCAAATTTTAGAAGGTATTCAGCGTTCCACATACTTTCGGGTGCTAACGCGTACCACTTGCCATTAGCGTCTATGTAACAGACTTCACATTTTTTGATGTCAGCTTTGCAATTCAGTGCATGCCAAAGTTTTTTGATACTATTTTTCAATTCAATTGATTCACACCAGCTGCAAGTCCATTCTTGCCAGTCACTAATGCGAATTTTATCTATCTCCTCGGTGAGGTCGCATTCAAGCATCTGATCCAAGAATGCTTCTGACAAACGGCCTATCTCGAGAGAGAAATTGCTTGTTTCCACAGTCGCGTTGGTAAAAAAATGCTCCGTCTTAGCCCCGAAATCGATTTTTGTTCGCACGAAGATGCCATGCAACAACCAGATTGCTTCGATGAGCTTCCAACGATTTCGTATCAGTAATTCCACATATTCATTGTTAATTGTATTGCTCACTGACTTGCTCCCATCCCAATTTGAACTACCTTTGCGGTTGCAATTGGCGAGTACACTAGTTTGAATGCCTTGCGTTCATATTTTTCTAGTATTATTCGCCGCTCTTTAAGCATCGCCTTACCATCAGGGTCATCAATATAGACCTGCTTTAACCTGCTGGTATCCAGATGCTTCATTGCTAATTCTGATGCTTCGTTATTAAGTTTCCTTTTCTGGCACCAAGTGCGAAAGGTGCGTCTGAATCCATTAAATACAGCATCAAAGCCTAGGGCTTTTGGCATGCTCGATAGTTTCTTATCGCCAATTTTACCGCCGTCAAGGGTGCTAAAGACTCTGCCTTCTTGATATTTCGCACTGGGTTGGGCTTTTATTATCTTAATTGCTTCTCTGGTTAGCGGAATGACCCAGTCTTTTTCACTCTTATATTTGCCAGCAGGCATGCGCCAGACTTTTTTCCGCAAGTCGATTTCGCCCCAATCAACCAAACGTGCTTCGTTCGACCTGGCTACTGTCAACACACCAAACAGAAAGCAATGTATATCTGGCCTTGAGCCTTTCGGGTTATCCAATTCAATCAGTATTTTTACAAACCGTGGGAGTTGCTTGTGATGGATTGCTGGACGGTGCGTTACTTTATGGACTTTCTTGGGGCTTGGTAAAACTTCGCTCAGCAGTCCTCTCCAGATAGCGGGATTACTGGCTGTTCTGTAATCAAGCGCGATAGCTTGGTTAAATATGTTTTCCACATAATTTTGTGTTCGTTTCGCTGCATCATGTTTATCCTGCCAGAATGTGCTTGCGCCTGACTTCTGCTCAAGAATAGCGACGATATGTTTCTTGTCTATATCGTTGACACGTAGAGTCCCGATGTGGGGATAAACATAGTCTCTTAGTAGTTGTTGCAGTCGCCGTATTTGGTCAGCACCTTTGTACTCAGTTTGCTTTTTGGGGATAAAGTGCGTTTTAGTAAATTCTTTGAATGTGACGTATTTGTTCTCTTCCGCCCGAGCTTCAATTTCTAGTCGCCTACGTTCGGCTCGTGGGTCGATGCCAGCGTCAAGCAGGCCGTTTAAGTGGGTTGCTTTTTCAGTGGCTTGCTTCAGGGTCAGGGCTGCGCTTCCCTTTGCTGTTTGATAGACATAACCGCCTGGGGAGAACTTGCGTCTGTTGCCCAAATACGAATATCGAAACATCCAAACTTTAGAGCCGGTGTGTGTTACCTGTAGATATAAATTAGTTGGCCCAACTGGATGCATGCTTGGGTAGGGCCGCCCTTTGGTATCAACGTGCTTAGGGTTCCACTTCAGCTCCGAAATTGCTTTCGCAGACAGTTTTTTTGCGGTTTTCGGCATGTAGGTGCCAACGTAGGTGCCAACAGTAGCTTTATTATATTAGAAGTGTTTAGGTGCTACCATAGGTTTTTATCCAACATTAACAGGCTTTTAGCAGTCTTTTCTGAGGGGGTTAGACGTATTCGGAACCCACTTTATGAGTAGGTGGTACCAGCGGGCGGACTCGAACCGCCACGCCCGTGAAGGCAATGGATTTTGAATCCATCGTGTCTACCAATTTCACCACGCTGGCATTGGATTTGGCATCAGCAAGTCATGATGACTGAACCATCCGTATTTCAGATTTTGCTTAACCTCTCGCTAGGGCCTGCCACTGTGTATTTCAGTAGAGCCGGTGTAAAAATCTGATAGCTCTTCTACAAGCCTCCGTTCGCAAGCATTTTAACATTATACCAGTTGACCAAAGGGGCGCAATCGAAGCTATGCCAAACTCGCTATTCATCAGGCGCCTGCTGATCGATTTCGCTGTTTCTGAGAAGCGCCTTTAAGCTTCCAGTTAGGCTTCCATCGGCAAGCAGATTTCTATAGGCTGTGCCGCTTCTCAAAGAGTGCAAGTTTGATGAAATTAAGCGATTTTACATACGAACTGCCGGAGAATTTGATCGCCAGTCATCCAACCTCGGAGAGGTCTGCGAGTCGGTTGCTAGGCCTGGATCGGAAATCCGGCGCGGTAGCTCATTACCGGTTTGCAGAGATTATTAATTTTCTAAATTCCGGAGATTTGCTGGTATTTAACAACACCCGAGTCATCCCCGCTCGACTCTATGGGCGCAAGGAAAGCGGTGGGCGGGTAGAGATATTGATTGAGCGCCAACTCGGAGAGGGTCAGATCCTCGCCCAGGTGCGTGCCAGTAAGTCTCCCAAGCAGGGTAACCTGATCAGGCTTTGCGCGACAGCGGACAGTGAGCCAGAGGCCCCGGAAGACTGTCTGTGGGTGGTTGGCCGCAGGGATGAATTTATTGTTCTCGAGTCTGCTTCGAGTGTCAAACTCCTGCAGTTAATCAGTTGCTATGGCCATATGCCGTTGCCGCCGTACATAAAGCGCGAGGATCAGCTCGAAGACAAGGAGCGCTATCAAACGGTGTACGCCGAGGTGCCGGGGGCTGTTGCGGCACCTACAGCGGGATTGCATTTCGACGAGCCATTGCTTGAAGCCTTGAGAGAAAAGGGCGTTGGCACTGCTTTTCTCACTCTGCACGTGGGTGCCGGTACGTTTCAGCCTGTGCGAGTGCACGATATCACGACTCACAGAATGCATTCGGAACGGGTTGAGATTTCTGCCGCAGTGGCTGCGCAAATTAATGCCTGTAAAGACAGTGGTGGGCGCATTATTGCAGTGGGAACGACCTCAGTGCGCAGTCTGGAGGCCGCTGCCACAGCAAAGGGTTTATCTGCATTCTTGGGTGAAACCGATATCTTCATCTATCCGGGATATGAGTTCCAAATCGTAGACGCCATGATCACCAACTTTCATCTGCCTGAATCTACTCTATTGATGCTGGTCAGCGCTTTCTGTTCGAAAAAAATGCTACTTGACGCTTATGCAGAAGCGATTGCCAGGGAGTATCGGTTTTTTAGCTATGGTGATGCCATGCTGATCTATTAGTGAGCGAGTTGCCTTTGCGCGGGGCAGGATTGGCTGTGCCTGGCTCAGAAGCCTGTTTTGCAGTCAATTGGAGCCGGGTGGGGGACAGCGAGCTACATTCTGCTATAATTCGCGCCCCGGTTTACCTCAATCAACCACCAATTAGAGGACATTAGTCGTCATGAAAGCCCCTGTGCGTGTTGCTGTTACTGGTGCAGCTGGTCAAATTAGTTACTCGCTGTTATTTCGCGTTGCTGCTGGAGAGATGCTTGGAGCAAACCAGCCGGTGATTCTGCAGCTGCTGGAAATCACTCCTGCCCTGGAGGCCCTGAAAGGCATGGTCATGGAGATAGAAGACTGTGCCTTCCCTCTGGTGGCAGATATCGTTGCCACGGATGATCCCAAGGTCGCGTTCAAAGATGCTGATTATTGCCTGTTGGTCGGCGCGCGCCCGCGTGGGCCGGGCATGGAGCGCAAGGATTTGCTCGAGGCCAACGCCAAGATTTTCTCCGAGCAAGGGGCTGCGATCAACGCCGCAGCCAGCAGAGACGTCAAAGTGCTGGTGGTTGGTAATCCAGCCAACACCAATGCGCTCATCGCTTATCGCAATGCGCCTGACTTGAATCCTGGGCAATTTACCGCCATGACGCGGCTCGATCATAACCGTGCTATCTCTCAGCTTGCCGCCAAGACCGGTAAGCACAATACCGAGGTAGAGGGCATGATTATCTGGGGGAATCACTCGGCAACACAGTATCCAGACATTCACCACTGCTCAGTGGCCGGCGAAGCTGCCATGGGTCTGGTGGACCAGGATTGGACTGTGAATGACTTTATCCCCACCGTGCAGCAGCGTGGGGCGGCAATTATTAAGGCCCGCGGCGCTTCCAGCGCGGCGTCAGCGGCCAATGCGGCGATTGAGCACATGCGTGACTGGGCGCTGGGCACTGACGGCAAGACCGTGAGCATGGGCATCCACAGCGATGGCAGCTACGGCGTAGCGGAAGGCCTGATTTACTCCTTTCCGGTTACTTGTGACAGGGGTAATTACAGTATTGTTCAGGGACTGGCGGTGAATGAATTCAGTCAGGATCTTATGGACAAAACCGAGCAAGAACTGAAAGAAGAGCGTGACGCTATTGCTGATTTGCTCCCCTAGTGAGTAAACTGGGTCGGCCTTTATAGCCGACCCCCTTTCTCATGAGCAGTGATTCGTTCGCCATCATACGACGCAGTCAGTTTTGGATATTTCAGCTGCTTGGCTGGTCTGTCTGGGTCGTCATGCTGGCGCTGCGCGACCTGTTTTTCGTTCCCCCTGAATATATGTTCTCCAGGGTCCTGATCTGGACCCTGAGTGCCTTGTACGGCGCAGTACTCACTACTGGCTTGCGCTACCTTTACCGGCTGGCCTGGGATCGCGGGTTCGTGGTTCGGTTTTTAGTGACATGGTTCGGTTCGCTGGCCGCCGCCGCGGCCTGGCAACCTTTTCGCAATGCGATTGCCCTGCTTCCTTTCGGCGAGTTCTTCGATTTTCGTAATGCCAGCGCCCGGGACTTGTTCGATGGTATGTTTTCTTCCTCATTCACCACGCTGCTGGTGTGGAGCGCGCTGTACTTCATCATCAAGTATTACCAGCTGTTTCAAGTCGAGAAGGAGAAGAGTCTGCGCTCCGAGGCCTTGGCCCATGAGGCGCAACTACTCATGCTGCGCTATCAGTTGAACCCCCATTTCCTGTTCAATACTCTCAACGCGATTTCAACCCTGGTTCTCTCCAGGGCCACCGAGCAGGCTAATGAGATGCTTACCAAGCTGAGTAAGTTCCTACGTTACTCCCTGGATCATTCGCCGCTGGACCGGGTAAGCCTGGCTCATGAGTTAGAGACTTCGCAGCTCTATCTGGATATTGAGAAAGTCCGTTTTGGAGAGCGCTTGAAGCTCGAATTTGAGATTGATCAGAAAGCGGAGAAAGCGCTGGTGCCAACAATGCTGCTGCAACCAATCATCGAAAATTCCATTAAACATGGCATCTCCAAGGCAGAACAGGGCGGGACTATTCGCATCCAGGCGCACAAACTTGAAGACGGGCTGGAAATCAAGGTGACCGACGACGGACCGGGTTTGACTGCGTCGCAGATAAACGACACTGAGTTTTCATTCTCATCCGGCGTTGGAGTCAGTAATATCAGAAACCGGCTGAGTGAGATTTACGGAGAGAAGCACCAGCTGGAATTCGTAAACGAAGCTACTCATGGGCTGACGGTTAAGGTATGTATCCCCTATGACAGAGAATGATATCAACACGCTGAAAGCACTGGTCGTCGATGACGAACAACTCGCCCGCGAAGGTCTTGCATTGCGACTAGAGGAAATGGCAGAAGTCAAAATACTCAAGCAGTGTTCCAATGGTAGAGAAGCCATGGAAGCGATTGCTGAACTTGAGCCTGATGTGCTGTTTCTCGATATTCAGATGCCTGGCATGACTGGATTCGAACTTATTAGCGAGGTCCAGGGTGATGTCATGCCTATGGTGATTTTTGTCACTGCCTATGATTCCTTTGCGGTAGACGCATTCAAGGTCCATGCCGTTGATTACCTGTTGAAGCCAGTTGAGAAAGAACGGTTACAGGAGGCGGTTGCAAAATGTCTTGAAAATAAGGCGGTGCGTGTGGCTAATAAAGAGAAGCAGCGTCTGCTCGAGATGGTGATGTCCTTGTCAGGCAAGTCCGAGGCTGCTATTAGCAACATACTCGAGAGTGGGGATGAATTGCGTGAACAAGTGGATCGCCTGGCAATAAAAGATGGGTCTTCAATCACTTTTGTGCCAGTGCGCGATATCGATTGGATAGATGCGGCTGGAGATTATATGTGCGTCCATGCCAATGGTGATACCCACATTATGCGCACCACCATGAAAGATCTCGAGGCAAAATTGGATTCGACGATCTTTCAGCGGGTGCATCGCTCTACCATCGTTAATCTGGAGCGGGTAGATAAGGTTTCCTCACACATCAATGGCGAGTTTCACCTGACTCTCAGCTGCGGAACTTTGTTAAAAATGAGTCGCTCCTACAAAGACAAGGTCAAACATTTCTTCTAGGTCTGCAGCCTTCCGTATCGTTGCCTCAGGGCGATTCTATGTGATCCAGCGGCAGGGCGGTCGTATTCAGAACCTCTCTCAGCATGAAGCTAGAGTGCACATCGGTAACGCCTTCGATGCGTGTGATTTTGTTTAGCAGGAGTTCCTGGTAGTACTCCATGTCCGGCACTATGACCTTGAGTTGGTAATCCGCCGATTGGCCTGTAATTAGCAGGCATTCCGTTACTTCCGGATAGCTCATGATCCGGGCCTCAAACTTTTCAAAGCGATCAGGGGTATGCCGATCCATGCTGATCTGGATTAGTGCGGTCAGTTTTAGGTCCAATTTTTTCGGGTCTAACAGGGTTACGTGCCCGCTGATTATGCCGGCGTCCTCCAATTGCTTGACCCGTCTGGCGCAGGGAGACGGAGACAGGCCGATGCGATCCGCCAGTTCTAGATTAGTGATGGTGCCGTCGCGCTGAAGTTCCCGCAGGATGCGCTTGTCGAGTTTGTCCAATTTCATGCGGAGTGCTCCAGCTTTGTTCCTAGAAAGTCTCCTTCAAAAACCACAGATATTAACATAAAGGGCTAATATATCTATAAAATACATATATATTGGTTATTAATACTAGAATAAAAAGGCTTTAGTAGAAACTATGCGTAGAAATGCTAATAGGCTTCAACTAAGATGCTCAAACTTTCTCGAAGCAAAGTCAGCATTCACAAGATGCTCAGAACAGGGCGCTGGTTTCTCACAAAGAAACAAAGAGAATTTCGGGACAGCCAGGTTTTTTGCGGCCCCCAGGGTTTGGAGCAGAACATTTAAACCCCAAAAAGCTGAACCCAAAGCAGTTACTAAAGAGAGCTGTCTCATGCTTGCCCGGACAGGGTTACTTGCTCCGGGCATAGCCACTTTCAGAACGGAGAATTTGCAATGACGGGCAACCGCTTTGACTACACCAAGTACAAACCTTTTCAGCCAATCGCATTGGCCGATCGGACCTGGCCAGACCAGGTTATTACCGAGGCACCGACTTGGTGCAGCGTCGATCTGAGGGATGGCAATCAGGCCCTGATAGAGCCAATGTCTGTCGAACAGAAGAAAAAATTGTTTGGACTGCTGGTGGAGGTTGGTTTTAAAGAAATTGAGGTTGGCTTTCCAGCGGCGTCACAGCCTGATTTTGACTTCGTGCGCTGTCTTATCGAAGAAAACCGGATTCCTGATGATGTCACTGTTCAGGTGCTTACCCAGGCGCGCCCAGAACTGATACAGCGCACTTTTGAGTCCTTGCGCGGTGCCCGGCGCGCGGTTCTCCACGTCTATAATTCAACGTCCACGGTGCAGCGCGAAAAAGTTTTTAAGACTGATAAGGCTGGCATTATTGACATTGCTGTGGCCGGTGCTCGCGAGGTGAAGCGTTGCGCAGAGGCTGCGCCGGAAACAGAATGGGTATTCCAATACTCGCCGGAGAGTTTTACTGGCACCGAAATGGACTTCGCCGTTGAAGTTTGCGATGCCGTGAATGACGTATGGCAGCCCACCAATGAAAAGCCCTCTATCCTGAATCTCCCAGCTACTGTTGAGATGGCAACGCCTAATGTCTATGCCGATCAGATTGAATATTTTTGTCGCAGTATCAAGAACCGTGATGCGGTAATCATTAGTCTGCATACCCATAACGATCGTGCTAGTGCGGTAGCCGCCGCGGAGCTAGCGGTGATGGCAGGTGCCCAGCGCGTCGAGGGTACGCTGCTGGGGAATGGCGAGCGCACTGGTAATATGGATATTGTGATCATGGCTATGAATCTCTATAGCCAGGGTATTGACCCATGCCTCGATCTGCATGACATGGATCGTATCGTGTCGGTGGTACGTGAGTGCACGCAGATCGATGTGCATCCTCGGCAGGCGTATTCGGGCGATTTGGTGTTTACTGCATTCTCGGGGTCCCATCAGGACGCAATCAAGAAATGTCTGGATATCTACGAAGAGGGAAGTCCCTGGGAGATTGCCTATTTGCCTATAGACCCTCGAGACATTGGTCGAACTTATCAGGACGTGATTCGGGTCAATAGTCAGTCAGGCAAGGGCGGTGTTGCTTATGTGCTGGCAAACAAATTTGGCTTTCAATTGCCGCGCTGGTTGCAGATTGAATTTAGTCGCGTGGTACAAAAAGTGACGGAAGACACTGGTCAGGAAATCAGCCCTGACCAGATCTGGGAGCTGTTCAACCGCCATTACCTCAATAGCGACAAAGTCTTGAGTCTCGAAGACTTCACCATTGCCAAACATGAAGGGCGTGAGACTTTCGACGCCAAGCTGAATTATTTCGAGAAGGAACTCGCGATCAATGGCGAAGGGGATGGTGTCCTCGATGCCTTCGTTGAAGGAATGAAGTCTGCAATCAAACTGGACCTGGAAATCATGGAGTATGGTGAACATGCGCTGGGTCAAGGCGCGGATGCTGAAGCTGTTACCTACATCCAGATTCGATGTGAGGGGCAGCGTTACAGCGGGGTTGCCATAAGCAAGGATATTATTGCCTCTTCGCTGAATGCTTTTATGGGGGCTGCAAGCCAATTGCTTAGCGAGCAATCGGTAGCTGCTTAAGCTTGGGTTGCTCAAAGTAGCTGAGCTACGCTGATTCATGATTCTGTTTGTGTGATTCAGAACAAAGGCGCAAATCTGGTTACTTATGCTGAAACTTGCACTTGGATATTCAATGTCCTCTTTCTTCTTCGGCCTGTTTGGGGTGGACTGGGAGGCGGTAGACGAGAAGATCGAAAAGCTGTACCCCGCGGTGAGCTCTATTTCTATAGATGAGCTGGCGCAGGAGGGTCAATCGGCAAGCCGGCCGATAGTCATCGATGTGCGGGAACCGGCGGAATTTGCGGTAAGCCATCTGAGCGCTGCGAAGAATCTGGAAACTAGCGTCGATATAGCTGCCAGATTTCTGGACAAGCAGGCACCTATTGTTGTTTATTGTTCAGTGGGTTATCGATCAGCCGCAGTAGCGGCAGAGCTGGAGCTAATGGGCTACAGCAATGTGAGAAATCTGCACCGCTCTATTTTCGAATGGGCAGAGAAGGGCTACCAACTGCGGAGCGCCAACGGCGTGGCTGCGAAAATTCATCCTTATAATTTCGCCTGGGGGCGCATTGGTTAGCGAAGACCTCCATGCCTACTCGCCCGAGTAAGCGCTTATCCTCCAAACTATTTCAGTGGTTACTGCGACTAAACACCAATAAACCAGTATCCTGTGGAATCCATAAATTGCCACCTTTTCCGATATAGACTTATAGCCAACGGGTGTTTGGGGTTCTGGAGAAACAGGTATGAGTTTGATCGACGAAGATGAAGCGCTCATTGCAGCGGCTCTGAACGGGTCGGCTTATGCCTGGGAGAAGCTGGTTAAGCGCTACGAAAGCAAGATATATAACCATGGCCTGCGCCTCATGGGCAATCGCAGTGATGCGATGGATTTGTTGCAGGAAGTATTTTTGGGCGTCTACCGAAATCTGCACAGGTTCAGGGGCGACGCCAAATTTAGCAGTTGGATTTTCAGAATCGCCCACAACAAGGCGATTGATCTGAGTCGGCGTAAACGCCTCTTAACCGGCTACCCGGTGGCCGTAGAAGAGGACGATGACCCCTTTGAGGGAATGCCCGCAGAGCTTAGCGAGGAACCCGATGTAAAGCTGATGCAGAGCCAGCAAAATAATCGCACGCTGGCGCTACTCACACAGCTCCCGGTGGAACAGAAATTGATAGTCGAGCTCAAGATTTTTCAGTCCATGACCTTCGAAGAAATCGCCGACATGCAGGATATTTCAGAGAACACAGCGAAGACTCGCTTTTACACGGCGCTGAAGAAGCTCAAATCGGCAACGGAGGAAAAACATGCCCTGTCCTAAAACACCGCACCTAATGCAAGCGTATTTTTCTGATGCACTTACAAGCCAGAGTAGTGAGGAAATAGACAGGCATCTCGCACAATGTCATTTGTGCCGGGCCGAGCTCGAATCACTGTTGGCTGCCAAGAGTGAATTACTCGATTGGCAGGATCAATCGGTCCCGCATTGGGATCGAGGTCTGGAGCTGTTCAAACGCGAGCATCAGGTCGCGCCAGGGAGCGAGGGTTGGTTCTCAAACTGGCAGTGGCTGCCCACTGCGGCTTCTTTCGCGATGCTCTGTATACTGCTTTTCAATACTTCAATTGCCGTCAACGAGACCGGGCTACAAATTGCATTTGGTTCAGCAACCGCCAGCGAAGAAGTTGCTCGGACACTCACAGCTTTCGAAGCGCAGCAGATTGACGATATCGAAACCCTGATTCGTCGTTTTGAAGCGCGCCAGGATTCCAGCAATATTCAACTACTGCAGGCGGTGATGGAGCAAACGCAGCAATCTACGGCGGAAAGCCTTGATCGTATTTATGCCTATTTTGAGGAGCAGCGCCTGCAGGATTTACAGGATATGCAGCTTGGCTATCAACAGTTAGCTGACAGTGACTATGCCACGCTGCGGTCGCTGCAGGAGTTGGCTCAGTATGTCAGCTTTCAAGAAGCTCCCCGTTAGGCCGGCCAATTGATGTTGGAGTTATCTCTATGAAAACTGCCCTCTCAGCTGCGCTGTCAATTCTGCTGTGCCTGCAGTTGCAGTCAAGCTTCGCGCAATCAGAGCAGCTGCAAGAAATTCAACGAGATCTTGCGCTATTCACAGGTATCCTTGAAGAGGAATTAGGGCTGAACGAGTCTGCGGGCTTGTTTGGGCGCAGTCTTGGAGGCATTAGCAGCACCTATTTGATGAGCCAGGGCGTGGTATTCGAAGTGCGCTCACCGTTGGCAAATCGCCGGAATCGCATGGGTCTGGCATCGCTAAGCTCAGCGATGCAGGCTCTGCAGCTGCAGGAAAATCCATTCATTGCGATGCGCCGGTCGCAGCCTGTTGCAGCCGCTCAAACCACAGCACTGGCTGCAGATGTCAATAGCCAAGATAGTCGTTACCTGCAGCTGCAAGACCAGATCGCGAATATAGATTTTTCACTGGTTGTGAACACAGCTATTCAGCAGGCGACTCATTCTGCCAGGGCACTGAGAGCGCTTGGAAGTGTTGACGAAGACGGTTATGCAGCGTTATATGCCGAGGTTGAGGCGCTCAGGGGCCAAATCGAAACCAATGTTGCTGAACTGAGGGAGCTTGAGGCTGAGCTAAGGTTGCAGCAGGTGGAGCCTGGCAGCGCTGTTGAAAGCGCTGATACAAGCGGTATCCAGCAACGCGCGAATGACCTGCTTCAGCGACTGGAGCCAATAAAATCTGAGGCGCTGGCGCTGGCATCTGATCTGCGTGATAGATCGGCTCAGGCAGAGGCTGATTTCGCTCTCCAATGGCAGCAGGATCTGCTCACTTTTGAACGCGCACTCTACGGCACGCTTTGTGAATATGGTGAGACGCTGGTCCATATACCTGGGCGGGAATCGCTCTCATTTATAATGCAGGGGTTGGGCGATGATAGGGAAGATTCGCGTCGAACAGATAAGGTTCACATCATTAGGCAAGAGGATATCTCAGCCTGCGTAGCCCAGACTTTTGATTCAGAGTCTTTGCGCGCCCGCTCCACCAGCTACACCTACTAAGCGCGCCCAGCTTTCGAGGGGTTTGTGTGCCCGGTTTCTGCATGAGCCGGGGGATGTGTGTGAAATTGTTACACTCCTGGTGCGGCTCGAAAATGGGGCTTGGTTTTGCGCGCCCAATTCCTATAGAATGCCGGCAATATCAGGTACGCTCGCGCCCTTGGGTCATAGCTGCAGCGATGGCCTGAACTTCACCGGGACCTGGCTGACAAGAATAAAGAAGCTGCTTTTGAGGAGATAATAATGGACTGCCCGAAGTGCAATTCTGAGATGCAAGAATTAAAGATTGAAACCCTGCATGGTCAGGTTGTGATCGATAAGTGTAATAGCTGTCATGGGCTATGGTTTGATAACGGCGAAGCCGAGCAGCTGAAGGGCGACTGGATGGCTGACTTTGCCGATAGCGGCGATCCCCAGGTAGGAAAAACTTATAACACAGTGCGTGATATTCAATGTCCCCGCTGCGGTAAGCCAATGAAGAAACTGAATGACCCTAAGCAGAAGCACCTTGAGTATGAAGCCTGTGAAGAGCATGGCATGTTCATGGATGCAGGCGAGTTTACTGACTACAAGCACGAGACTTTGCTGGATATCTTCCGCGATGTTGTAGCTTCCGTTACGCGCAAAATGTAGCCGGACGCCACTCTCAATACTGATCAATAGAATGCCATCTGGAGTGATTCCAGATGGCATTTTTTATTACCCGCGATTCGATAGCTGGAAACTTTCCAAGGTCAGTCCACTGTCTGTCGGCCGCATGAAAATCAGAGCCCGCTGAAACGAAGAGATTCCTCTGCAGTGCTATGTTGCAAAGAGCTCGAGATTTGAGTGGGTCTATGCCGCCAAAGGAAACTTCAATCGCCTCTCCCTCGGCCAGGATGAAATCATTAATTAGGCTCAATAGCCTGGTGTTGGTCAAATTGTAACGGCTAGGGTGTGCGAGCACGGCAACGCCGCCTGCTTGCTTGATAATCGAAATCGCCTCATTAAGTGCCGGCCATTGTGCTGCAACGTAAACACTGCCGCTCGGTTTCAGGAATTTCTTGAAGGCCTTCTGAAACGTTTTGCTATGACCTTCGCTCACCAGGAACTCTGCGACATGGCTTCGCGTCCATGACAGGCAGGGCTTCGCCTCCATGAATTCAAGCAGTCCACTTACTCCCAGCTTTTCCAGTTTCTCGCTAATTCTGCTTACGCGCTCCGTTCTGGTCTGTTGCTGCCCATTGATGAAAGCATTCAGTTTAGGATGGCTGTTATCGATGTGGAGTCCGACAAGATGTATTTCATGCTTGTTCCAATTGCATGAAATCTCGATGCCAGGCACCAGGGTCAGTCCTGGTGGTATTTCCAGGTTCGACAGGTCGGTTATGCAATCATGATCAGTAATCGCCAGATGAGTTAACTGGTTCTGTGCTGCCCGCTGCAGCAGGAATTGTGGCGAATGGTGGCCATCCGAAAAATGACTGTGGCAATGAAAGTCTATCTTCATCTGGCAATGTTCTTATGACGGTTGCAAATCATGATTAAAAAAGTCCAGGAAGCCAAGTGCCATGTACCAAACGCCCTGCATCTTGTGTTTGCAATAAAAAATATGGAGTCATGGTCCTAATAGTTAATCTGGCCAGCTCCGTTTAATAAGAACCAACTCGATAACTAGAGGCTTGTGGCCTGCATTGGCAGGCTAAACATAGTGGCCATTTGGTCACTATCTTACATTGTATTCACCCGCTTAACTGATTATTCCCGAGTTTGTTGTGCCTCTTTGAGGCGACAACAGGCATGACTGCTTAGTCTCCAGTTGCTCTCGATTCACGGGAGATGGATATCAACCTGCTGATCAAAGACAGCGTAAGCTGCCTTGATCAGTGCGAAGCGTTACTCAACATGATTTCTGAAGAAGCCTATGTGGAGCAAACGCAAGTTTCTGCTACCGTCGGCACACATATGCGCCATCTGCTGGATCAATTCCAGTGCCTATTCAGCGGACAGCCCTACAGGACAGCTGATTATGATGCGCGCAAGCGTGACAAGTCTATTGAAACCAATATGGCGGCCGCCAGGTTGGTCTCCGTCACGCTGAAGCGCAGGCTGTCTGATCTCTGGCGCCACGAGAAGAAGGGTGTTGGGCAGAGGGTTGAGCTGGGTGTTGAGCTATCAGTGCGCGAATCCGTCCATCACGCCAGCCCCAGATCAGCGGAAGCAGTAACTTGCAGCGGGAATTAATGGGCATGATCACCCATGGGACCCACCACCTGGCGCTTATGGTGATGATTGGCAAGCAGTTGCGTTATGAGCTCCACAAGGACTTTGGCAAGGCCCCGTCTACCATCGTTCACGAGCGCGGCTAGTCTAAAACTTTGGTACTTGACTAATACTTGACGGTTTTGCTTGGTTATCTAATACTGCAGCATTCATGCTCAGAATGCAGGGATCTTAATGCGCTTAACTACCAAGGGTCGCTACGCGGTAACGGCTATGCTGGACCTCGCCATTCACGCAGATCGCGGGCCAATCAGCCTCGCCGATATTTCTCAGCGCCAGGAAATTTCGCTTTCCTATCTTGAGCAATTGTTTGCAAAGCTGAGAAAGAATGCGCTGGTGAGCAGCGTGCGGGGGCCTGGAGGTGGATACAAGCTGCAGCGAGCTTCCGAAGCTATTTTCATCGCTGAAATAATCGACGCAGTCAATGAGTCGGTAGATACGACCAAGTGCAAAGGAGCAGGTGACTGTCAGGGTGGGGAAACCTGTTTGACCCATTACCTGTGGGAAGATCTTAGTGAACAAATTCACGGTTTTTTGCAAAATATAAGCCTCGCTGATCTGGTAGCCAGGAATGAGATCAAGCGGATCGCTGAAATTCAGGATCGCAAGCAAACTTTGGCTGGCGAAGGCGTTGACCTGAAAGCGCTCGCCGACAGGCAAATTCCAGCTACTACCTTATAATTTCGCGGGAGCCGCAGCTCGATGCAAATTCCAGTTTATCTTGATTATTCCTCCACCACGCCAGTAGATCCCCGGGTCGCTGACAAGATGATGGAGTGTCTCACGATGGAGGGCAATTACGGTAACCCGGCCTCCCGCTCCCACATTCTCGGTTGGAAAGCTGAGGAAGCGGTGGAGACGGCACGTCGGCAGGTGGCCGATCTTATCAACTGTGATCCTAGGGAAATAGTCTGGACCTCCGGTGCGACGGAGTCAGACAATCTTGCCATCAAGGGCGCTGCGCATTTTTACAGTGACCGCGGCAAACATTTGATCACTTCCAAAATAGAGCACAAGGCGGTGCTGGATAGTTGTCGTCAATTAGAGAACGAAGGGTTTGAGGTTACTTATCTTCAGCCTGACTCTCAGGGAATCATTGCGCCCAGGCAGGTAGCCGAAGCCATTCGTCCTGATACCACTCTGGTATCACTGATGCACGTGAACAACGAGATCGGCGTAGTGAATGATATCGAGGCAATCGGCAGGATCACCCGTGAGCGCGGCGTCATGTTTCATGTCGATGCGGCTCAGAGCCCTGGCAAGATTGAAATCGATCTGGAAAAGATACTAGTGGATCTCATGTCTTTGACGGCGCATAAAATATACGGGCCGAAAGGCATCGGCGCGCTCTATGTTCGCATGCAACCGCGAGTCAGGATCGAGGCGCAGATGCATGGTGGCGGCCATGAAAGAGGTATGCGTTCCGGGACCCTGGCGACCCATCAAATTGTAGGCATGGGTGAGGCATTCCGGATAGCAAGAGAGGAGATGGTGGAAGATAATGCCCGCATCCTCAGCCTGCGCAAGCGCTTGTTGAAAGGTCTGGCAAGTATTGAAGAAATCTACATTAATGGCAATCTGGAGCAACGAGTCTCGGGTAACCTTAATATTGCATTTAACTTCGTCGACGGAGAATCCTTGATGCTGGCGCTGCGGGACCTAGCCCTTTCCTCTGGCTCAGCCTGCACCTCAGCGAGCCTCGAACCTTCATTTGTGCTGCGCGCGCTTGGCCTGGCTGATGAGCTAGCCCACAGTTCGCTACGTATTTCAGTGGGCCGCTTTACCACGGAAGAAGAAATTGATTTTGCCGTCGCAAAAATTCGGGATGCGGTGGCTAAGCTGCGTGATTCCTCACCTCAGTGGCGTGAGTATAAAGCGAGTATAGCGGCGGGGAACGTGAAAGCAGCCTCTCAGTAGACTATAGCACGTCTGTTCCGAGCCACGCAGCAAAGGCTGGGGTTCCTGCAGCAGACGCAAGCAGTGGCTTTGCTGTTTAGGCAGACGCGTCGAACAGGACTTTTAATCCCACTAAAATAGTGATGCGCACTGGCGCAGGCCAGCAGATGCCGAACAAACCTGCAACAAGGCTAGGAATTTCCTCTAATCGCCTGAATTAGTGGGTTTTTTGCCCCTGAAATACCTTGCTAAAACGTACAAAATCGCCGCATTAACACGTATAATGCGCGATCTTTTGCGTAGTCCAAATTTGTGGGAGTAATGATGGCGATCGAACGTACCCTTTCTATTATCAAACCAGATGCTGTAGCCAAGAATGTCATAGGCGAGATCTATGCGCGCTTTGAGCAAGCCGGTTTACGGATCGTGGCATCCAAGATGCTGCAGTTAACCGATGAATCCGCAGGTGGCTTCTATGCCGAGCATCAGGGCAAGGGTTTTTATGGAGACCTTATCGAATTCATGACCTCAGGTCCGGTGATGGTGCAAGTGTTGGAAGGCGAGAATGCGGTGGCAACCAACCGAGAGTTGATGGGAGCTACTAACCCAGCTGAAGCGGCGCCAGGTACCATCCGTGCCGATTACGCCAATTCTATTGATGCCAATGCGGTACATGGTTCCGACTCGCCCACGTCCGCTGAGCGTGAAGTGAATTATTTTTTCAAACCTGAAGAAATCTGCCCACGTCCTTGAGGCTTCGCTCCTGGCGGAGTAAAACGAAATGGCTGAAGAAAGACCCAATCTGCTTGGCTTAAGTCGAGATAAGATGAAAGCACTATTCTCCGAACTCGGGGAGAAGCCATTTCGTGCCCAGCAAATCATGCAGTGGTTGCATCAGCGCGGCGAGCTTGAGTTAAACGCTATGACTGATATATCCAAGTCTTTGCGCGGGCAGTTGGAACAATCGGTTGATATTCGCCTGCCAAAGATTGTCGCCGACTATCCGTCCGACGATGGTAGCCACAAATGGGTTATAGAAGTTGCGTCTGGGTCGCGAGTGGAGATGGTATTTATTCCTGAAGGTGGCCGCGGCACCCTGTGCGTATCGTCGCAGGCAGGGTGCTCACTCGATTGTAGCTTTTGTGCGACTGGCAAGCAGGGCTTCAACAGCAACCTGACTGTGGCTGAGATTGTTGGCCAGGTCTGGTTGGCTCGCCAGCAGCTTGGCGGATTTGAACAGGGTGCAGAACGCAAGGTGTCCAATGTCGTGATGATGGGTATGGGTGAACCTTTGCTCAACTTCGAAGCGGTCATGGATGCAGTTAATATTATGATGGACGATTGGGCCTACGGCTTGTCCAAGCGGAAAGTCACTATCAGCACCTCCGGCGTGGTGCCCGCTATCAGGCGTATGAAGGAGTTTACCGATGCGTCTCTGGCTGTTTCCCTGCACGCGCCCAATGATGCTCTCCGCAGCAGTATCATGCCGATCAATAAGCGGTATCCAATTGGTGAATTGCTGGATGCTGTGACCGATTATATGGCTGGCTTGCAGGACAAGAGAATGCCAGTGATCGAATATACCTTGATCAAGGGTATCAATGATCATCGCCAGCATGCTCGAGAATTGGCACAGGTGTTGGCGAGTTTTCCCTGCAAAATTAATCTGATTCCGTTTAATCCGTTTTCGCTGAGTGATTATCAGCGGCCGAGTGATTCGGTAATCGGTAATTTTCGAGAAATCCTGCAGCGCGCAGGATTTACCGTCACCGTCCGAACAACGCGTGCCGATGACATCGGTGCCGCCTGTGGCCAGCTGGTGGGTGATGTTGAGGACCAGACCCGGCGCCAGCAGAGGCACCTGAAGCGTGCACAGCAAGGCGGGGTCAATGCAAACAGCGAAAAGGAAAGAAGAACAGAGATTCTCGCTAGCACTGCTAATCTTGCCACAACTGCCGACAGATTCTAAGTGAAGTTGCGCAAAATGATAATCATGCCTGCTGAGACACCGTTATTATCGATTAAAGTTTGGATCATGGCCTCCCTGGTGCTGCTAGGCGTGCTGCTGGGCAGCTGTGTCACTACCACCACCGGCGGCTTCAATGTTGAGGCATCCAACGAAGAAGCGCTGGACAACTATATCCAGCTGGCAGTCGCCTACTTCGATACTGACGATATGCCCAATGCCCGGCGCAATTTAGCCAATGCCCTCGAAATAGACGACCGTAATTACGAAGCCTACAAGGTATTAGCGTTGATATTTCAGCGTGAAGGTGACCAGGAATTGGCCCTAGAAAATTTCCGCCGATCGATTCGACTTGACCGGAAAAACTCGCGCGCACGAAATAATTATGCGGCGCTGCTGTTCGCCATGGGCGACTATGAAACAGCCTTTGACGAAATAGAGACAGTCACAGAAGATACGATGTACGAAGGTCGCGCCGTGGCTTTCGAAAATCTTGGTCGCAGCGCGCTAAGACTAGGGCGGGTTTCTGATGCCGAAGCGGCTTTTCAAAGAGCCTTGCAACTCAATGGTAATCTCTATGTGTCTTCGGTTGAATTGGCTTTACTGCTGGCGCAGCGAGAGGATTGGCAGGGTGCCAGGCTCGCCTTTCAGCGCTATCTGGCTACCACAGATTTTTACGGTATTCCTCATACACCTCGCGCCCTTTTGGCGGGCATTACGATCGAAGGGCAATTGCAAAACCAGGAACTGGTTAATGATTTTACCCGGATCCTTACCACACTTTACCCGGAATCCCCCGAGTATGCTGCTCTACAACAAAGACTGAGTGATGCAAACTGACAGCGCAACAGGCATTGAGGAAACCGGCCGGGATGAGCAGACGCCTGACCCGCGTTCACCTGGGAAAATGCTGCGGGCGAGCAGGAAACAGCGCGGCCTCACAAAAAAGGAAGTAGCTGATACCCTTCATATTACGGTGCACTATGTGAATGCGCTGGAGCATGACCAATACGATAAGCTGCCGGGAGAAATTTTCGCCAAGGGCTACATGAAGCGCTATGCCGAGACTTTGGCGCTTGATCAGGCGGAGGTGCTCGCTGCCTATGCTGAGGTAAGGGCATCGGATACTGAGTCCGCATCGGCTGTGCAGGCGGCGCGCTCACGGTCTCGAAATAACAGGAACAAGCTTTGGGTCGGAGTCTCGCTGCTGCTCTTCGCCGTATTGTTCACCGCTTTATGGCTTTGGAATAGGCAAGCTCAGAGCGTCACAGCGGTAAGCGCCACAAACAGTACTGCGTCGGTTAGCGGCTCAGGCACGGCGACAGCTGCGAACCTTGCCGCAGGCGATGGCTTGGCTCCGCTCACCGAATTCGTAGCCCCGACTGATGTACGAGCAACCTTTGAGGCTGCTGCAGGGTTTGCGGACAATTCTGCTGCGGACAAAGCAGATAGTGCAGCAGTGAATGTGCCGCTAGCCACTGATGCGTCAGAGCTGCGGCAGGCAGCGCTATCGCAGGCTGAACGCCAGCCTCAACCCCTGATGGATGCCAGTTCGGACACAGAATTGGAGAATTCGCGCCAGTCAGACGAAGAAATCGCGGCAGATGCGCGGGCATTGCAAACCGATGCACCGGCGGTGACTTTGTCTCAGCCCGCACTACCGGACACAGCGTCTCAGCAAACTGAGGTGTCTTCCGACAGCGTGATCTCAGTCGTGGGGCCCGGCACTGATACGCTTCGAATCAGCTTTAGTGGTGCCAATTGGGTTGAAGTGAACGACGGCGAGGAAAATCAGATTTATCGTGACCTGCGGGTAGCCGGTGACGTGCTTGAAATTACCGGCAGTGCACCTTTTAGCATCCTGCTAGGGGATGCGCCACGGGCTCGACTCACCTTCAATGGCAATGAGATCGATGTTTCAGATAATATTCGCGTCGACAATTCTGCGCGACTAACTGTCGGTCTGTAAATTCATGAGAAACGCACTCCTTATTAAACGTCGCAAGACGCGACAGATCATGGTCGGCGACGTACCGGTAGGCGGCGATGCGCCAATTTCAGTCCAAACCATGACCAACACAGAAACCACTGATGTTGACTCCACGCTCACCCAGATCAGGCGTATGGAGGCGGCGGGCGTTGATATCGTGCGGGTGTCCGTGCCTACCCAGGATGCCGCTGAGGCATTCAAACTGATTCGGTCCCAGGCGAGGGTGCCGCTGGTGGCGGATATCCATTTTGACTACCGGATTGCGCTGAGGGTTCTGGAATTCGGTGTGGACTGTCTGCGCATTAACCCAGGAAACATTGGCAGTGAAGACCGTATCCGAATGGTCGTCGACAGCGCAAAAGACAAGGGTATTCCGATCCGCATCGGGGTTAACGCGGGGTCATTGGGTAAAGTGCTGTTGCGGAAGTACAAGGAACCTAACGCAGAGGCAATGGTGGAATCGGCGCTTACTCAGATCGATATTTTGGACAAGCTGAATTTTCAGGATTTCAAGATCAGTCTCAAGGCGTCGGAGATTTTCATGACCCTGGCGGCTTATAGAAGCCTGGCGACGCAGATCGATAACCCATTTCACCTGGGTATCACAGAAGCGGGAGGTTTACGCTCCGGCACTGTGAAGTCAGCGATAGGGCTAGGTGCCCTGTTAATGGAAGGTATTGGCGATACGATCCGAGTCTCTCTCGCCGCGGATCCGGTGGAAGAAGTTAAAGTTGGATTTGATATTCTCAAGAGTCTTGGCTTGCGGCATAAGGGCGTTAATCTGGTAGCCTGCCCCAGTTGCTCCCGACAGAACTTCGATGTTATTGGTGTCGTCAACGAATTGGAGTCACGCCTGGAAGATATAACCACACCCATCGACGTCGCCGTCATCGGTTGCATCGTAAACGGGCCGGGCGAGGCCAAGGTTGCTGAAGTAGGCCTGACTGGGGCCAGCCCAAACAATCTGGCCTACGTCGAAGGGGTGCCGCACCACAAAATCAAAAATGAACAGCTGGTCGATGAACTTGAGACTATGGTTCGCGAGCGCGTCGCAGCGAAAGAAGCGGCACAGAAAGACATAATCGCCAGTGACTAAAGTGCCAGAGCTCACTTATTCCCATGACTAAGATCCAAGCCATTCGTGGTATGAATGACATCCTTCCTGAACACTCGCCGAGTTGGCAGTATCTGGAATCCAGGTTTTACCAAGTCGTCAGACAATTTGGTTACCGTGAAATTCGTTTTCCGGTGTTGGAACAGACGCAGTTGTTTAAACGTTCAATTGGCGAAGTCACCGATATCGTTGAAAAAGAAATGTACAGTTTCGATGATCGTAATGGCGACAATCTGAGCCTTCGCCCCGAAGGCACCGCCGGTTGTGTTCGCGCTGCAAATCAACATGGGCTTCTCTACAATCAGCAGCAAAGGCTCTGGTACCAGGGACCAATGTTTCGGCATGAGCGTCCCCAAAAGGGGCGTTATCGTCAGTTTCATCAATTCGGTGTTGAGGCTTTCGGTATGGCCGGGCCCGATATTGATGCGGAGATTATTGCGGTATCGGCTGCGCTGTGGCAGAGCCTGGGGCTAACAGATTTCGTCAAGCTTGAACTCAATAATATCGGCAGCGCCGATGATCGTAAGGCATTTGGGTCAGCCCTGACGGCCTACCTGGAGCAGCACCTGGACGCCCTGGACGAGGACGCGCGCCGACGCATGCATACCAACCCCATGCGGGTACTCGATAGCAAGAATCCCGCAGTGCAGGCAGTGCTGAGCGAAGCCCCAAGCCTGAAGGATTTTGTTAATGCAGACAGCGTGATCCATTTTGATCGATTGCTGAAACTCCTAGGGGGGCTTGGCATCATCTATGAGATCAACCCCAGGTTAGTTCGCGGTTTGGACTACTACAATAATTGTGTATTCGAATGGACTACGAACAAGTTAGGTGCCCAAGGCGCCGTTTGTGGCGGCGGGCGCTATGATGGCCTGGTGGCGCAGCTTGGCGGTAAAGCAACCGTTGCGGCGGGCTTTGCCATCGGCATAGAGCGGCTGGTCTTGATGCTGGAGGAATTGCAGCTCATTCCTGAGCAGGTGAAGCGCCCAGTTGATGTCTATGTGCTGGCTGTGGGGGCCGAGTTGAGCGAGTTGTCCTTGCAGGTGGCGGCAGCCATCAGAACTGCCTGCCCGAGTGCCGGCATAGTCAGCCATTGTGGCGGCGGCAAATACAACAGTCAGGTAAAGCGGGCGTTTGCTGCAGGAGCGCGTTATGCAGTCGTGCTGGAAGCTAGCGCAGAGGGCGAACCGCCCGGCAATGCCAAGCTGCGGATACTGGACGACTCAGGTGATACCCAGGCTATGGCAATTGAGGCGATTCCCGCTGAAATACAGAAATTGCTTTGCGAGCCAAGCGAGTAATCAGGTAGTTATCGTGCCACAAGCGGTACAAACAGGTAGAATTGAGCGCTTTTTGAAAGCCGGTCCAGAGGTAAGCAAGTTGACAGGGAACCTTGGGCGTTTTCAGTGATCTGATAGGCATAATCTGGTTCACAAACTCAATTATATAAACCGATGTAACCAACTGAGTTATAAGATAAAAGTAGTTATTATAAGGAGAGTATCGTGGCACTGCAGGCCGCTGAAGAAGAAACAATTGAAGCCCTCAAAAAGTGGTGGCAAGAAAACGGCAAAGGGCTGGTGTTTGCAGCCGTGGCGGTGTTTGCCGGGGTGACCGGATGGTTGGCGTGGGAAAACTCCACCGCAAGTCAGGCTGAGACCGCTTCAGATCTTTACGAAGAGATATTGAGCCTGTCGCTGGTGGAAGAAGGGGCGGAGATTGCGGATGCAGACAGTGCCCGCATCATCACACTCGCCGAACAGCTGCGTGCTGACCACCCTGCATCAGTCTACGCGAAATTCGCCTCTCTCTTTTCCGCCCAACAGCAGGTCAGTGCTGACGATTTGGCTGCGGCCGAAGCTGATTTGCAGTGGATCCTGGACAATCCAGGACTGGGGGTTATGGCTGCCGTAGACGAGGGCCTAATTCTGACCGCCAGTCTGCGACTGGGCCGGGTAATTCTCGCTCAAGGGGATGCTGAACGTGCCCTTGCACTGGTTAATAATCTCGATCCACAGTCCTTTGAAGGTGGATTTGGTGAGTTACGGGGAGATATCTACGTTGCCCTGGGGCGGATTGTTGATGCCCGAGACGCCTATGTTGCTGCCCAGCAGTCGGGTTCCAGCAGCGATGGCCTGCGCATGAAACTTGATAACCTGCCTGACGAAAGCTAAGTCATTCACCCAAAAGCCACCCCCTTATGATTGGATCGATGCCAATGAAGTTCACCCCGCGCACGTTGTCACTGCTCACTCTGAGTTTGTTTCTGTCTGGCTGCGCTGGGGTTAATTTGAATCCCTTGCAGTGGTTTGGCGGTGATGAGGAAGTTAATCCTCCCGCTGAATTGATGGAGATTAGTAGCGAGGTTCGCTTAAGTCGGATTTGGAGCGTCGATGTTGGCAACGGGCAGGGGGACAATTACACCGAAATTACACCAGTAATTGAGGGAAACAGGATCTATGCCGCCAGTGAGAACGGCAGCGTGCTCGCCGTGGACCTTGATTCTGGCGACGTGATCTGGCGCAATCGGCTCGATGATGTGCAATTGACTGGCGGCGTTGGCGCCGGTGGAGGGCTGGTTGTAGTCGGCAGTCGCGACGCAGAGGTTCTGGCCCTTGATCAATCTACCGGGGACATAGTCTGGGTGAGCGGGGTGACTTCTGAAGTTGTGTCTCAACCCATTGCCAATGATGACATTGTGGTCGTACAGACCGTTGACGACAAGGTTGCAGCCCTTAACAACGATGGTGGCGAGCGCCGCTGGATCTATGAATCAACACAACCTCCGCTGACATTGCGCGGCACCAGCCGCCCGATATTTACGCCGGCTGATACCGTGGTGGCAGGGTTTAGCAATGGCACCCTGGTCTCCGTTTCGGCATCCGATGGCGTGTGGCGCTGGGAGGAACGGGTTGCGGTGCCTGAGGGTCGATATGATATCGATCGTGTAATTGATATCGATGGCGACCTCGTGCTTGACGGAGATCGTATTCTGGCTTCCAGCTACCAGGGCAATCTGATTGCGCTTGATGTAGTGACTGGCCGAATAGTCTGGGGATTACAAGATGCCTCCAGCTACCATGGGTTGACGCAGGGTTTCGGCAATCTGTATTACTGCAGTGATAAGAGTCACGTGGTTGCTGTTCGCGATAACAGTGAAGATATCATCTGGACAAATGAAGATTTGCAGTACCGCGCAATTACGGCGCCCACCGCGATCAATAACTACATCGCGGTGGCGGACTTTGAAGGCTATGTTCACCTGCTATCGCAAATTGACGGACGAATCGTTGGTCGTACTCAGGTTGATAGTGACGGGGTCAGAGCTAATCTCTTGGCTTACCAGGGCCGGCTTATCACCTATGGCAACAGTGGTACCCTGGCTGCCTACAGCCTACAATAAACGCGAACCAAGGTTCGCTCCTGAAGAATTCTGCATCGGGTCATTAGCATGAAACCTGTCATTGCGCTCGTTGGTCGCCCCAACGTGGGCAAGTCTACCCTGTTCAATCGCCTCACTCGGACCCGGGACGCTATCGTTGCGAATATTCCCGGCCTCACGCGTGACCGCCAGTATGGAGAGGGCAAGCTTAACCAGCGCAGTTACCTTGTGATTGATACCGGCGGAATCACTGGTCATGAGGAAGGCATAGACGCGGAGATGGCCGCGCAATCCCTGCAGGCGATTGAGGAGTCGACGATCTGCCTGTTTCTGGTTGATGCGCGTGACGGTATGGCTCCTGATGACAGCAAGATTCTTGACTATTTGCGGAAGTCGTCAAAACCTTTCTACCTCGTGGTAAACAAAATTGATGGCATGGATCCTGATCAGGCCGCAGCAGAATTCCAGAGCTTTGGTGTCCAACAAATTTTCCCCATCACTGCCTCGCAGGGTAGAGGGGTAAAACAGCTATTAAACGAAGTCCTGGCAGAGCATGAAGATGATGAAGCCGAGCAGGATCCACCTCGCGGTATAAAAATCGCAATCGCCGGGCGGCCTAATGTGGGGAAGTCGACCCTGGTGAATCGAATGTTGGGCGAGGACCGAGTGGTCGTTTTTGATCAGCCTGGCACTACTCGAGACAGCGTATATATTCCGTTTGAACGCCGCGGGCAGGACTATACCCTGATAGACACAGCCGGTATCCGAAAACGCGGAAAAACCAAGGAGACTGTGGAGAAATTTTCCGTGGTGAAGTCTCTACAGGCAATTGAAGATGCCCACGTGGTAATTATGATTGTCGATGCCCAACAGGGAATCGTTGAGCAGGATCTGCACCTGTTAGGCTATGTCATTGAGACTGGTCGAGCCCTTGTTATTGGCATCAACAAGTGGGATGGCATGGAGGCTGAGGACAAAGACCGTGTACGCAGTGACATCAGACGCCGTTTTACTTTTGTCGATTTCGCCAATATTCATTTTATTTCTGCACTGCATGGCACTGGCGTAGGGGATTTGTATAAGTCCGTGCAGAAAGCCTACGCATCGGCACGTAAAGAGCTCAGCACTAATCAATTAACTACGATCCTTCAGGGTGCCGTGGCAGATCATGCGCCACCCAGTATTAATGGCAGGCGCATCAAACTGCGCTACGCCCATGCCGGTGGGCAGAACCCGCCGACTATTGTTATTCACGGCAAGCAAACAGATAAGCTGCCGACGAGCTACAGCCGCTATCTAGAGAAAACTTTTCGCAAAGTCTTGAAGCTGGAAGGAACGCCAGTTCGTATAGAGCTACGCAGCGATGAAAATCCATTTACCAGCAAAGAGCGCGACCTGACCCAGCAGCAGGTGGCGAGAAAACGCCGATTAGAGAAAAACAGGAAGTCTGCAAAACGATGACTGTCACGCTGACCGACATAGAAAATGCGCTGGAGCGCCTGAGTGGAGTGGCGATTCGCACACCGCTGCTGCGGTCCGCCGTGTTGAATGAACGTAGTAAGGCCAAGGTGCTGATCAAACCGGAAAACCTGCAGCACATTGGCGCCTTCAAGTTTCGCGGTGCCTACAATCGCCTGGCGCAGCTGGATGAAGCGCAGAAAAAAGCCGGTGTTGTGGCGTTTTCATCTGGCAACCATGCCCAGGGTCTGGCCTATGCCGCCAAACTGCTTAAAACCCCGGCGACCGTCGTCATGCCGACGGACGCGCCCAGGATTAAGCTGGAAAACACCGAGCGACTCGGAGCAACCTTGCGACTCTATGACCGTCATGCAGAGTCGCGCGAGGAAATCGCCGCCGCCATCGCTGCAGATACCGGTGCCACTGTCGTGCCTTCCTATGATGATGCAGATATCATTGCGGGTCAGGGAACCTGTGGCTATGAATTGGTAGAGCAGGCAGGATCGCTGGGCTGTCGACCGCACCAGATTATGCTGCCCGTAGGGGGCGGCGGTTTGATGGCTGGAGTTTCCACGGCGGTAAGAGCGCTGCTGCCCGAGACAGAGATATTCGGCGTAGAACCGGAAAAATTTGATGATCATGCCCTGTCTCGGCAATCCGGGAAGCGGGTCAAAGTTGCGGGGACAGACGCGACGCTTTGTGATTCCCTGATGACGCCAATGCCGGGTGAACTAACCTGGTCAATCAATCAAACCACGGTGACGGATTTTATCTCGGTGTCAGAGGATGAAGTGCGTCATGCGGTAAGTTTTGCATTTCGCTATCTAAAGCTGGTGGTTGAACCTGGCGGCGCGGTGGCGTTGGCTGCCTTGCTCAGCAACAAGCTTGATGTTACCGGCAAGGAAGTAGCCATCATTTTGTCCGGTGGCAACATAGACCCTGCCATACACAGTGTTTGTCTGGAGCAGTATCCTGATCCCTAGCCCAGCAGTCGCTTTATTCTGTAGTAAAGCCCGATTGCG
>CENZ01059512.1_pt1 | contig 28909 bp, 48 predicted proteins | sample 361341 | NCBI WGS metagenome assembly CENZ01 (sample SAMEA2619782, study PRJEB7988) | marine metagenome | biome: marine biome (ENVO:00000447); feature: deep chlorophyll maximum layer (ENVO:xxxxxxxx); material: "saline water (ENVO:00002010), including plankton (ENVO:xxxxxxxx)" | depth 50 m
CATAATCCATTACACTATTCCAACAATCATAAACCCATTCTCTCATTGTATTACCTTTCTTCTAAACTGGTGCTGGATGTCGGATTCGAACTGACCACCTGCTGATTACAAATCAGCTGCTCTACCAAATGAGCTAATCCAGCATATATTCTATTTAACTTCCACACCGTGCTTGTAGTTCCATAAATGAATGTCCTCTTGTGTATTAATCTCAACTCCGTCGAAATCAACAAGTGAGCATCCAATATCCCAACCACTCTTTAACCAGCGTAGTTGTTCAAGTTTTTCTACATCTTCCTCAATTGGAATCGGTAGATGCGGATACATTTCTAAAGCATTGCGTTTGTATCCATAAACACCTAAGTGCCATTCGCCATACCCTGTCATACCTCTGCCAAACCAAAGTGCTTTATCTCCAGCTCGTACCATTTTAACACTTTCAGGTCTATTCTGTTCTTCTTCACGCATTGTTGTATAAACAGTACTAACAGAATAATGCTTCAACCATTCTTCGCAACGATCAATCATTGTTTCTGTAATGTCTGGCATGTCGCCTTGTACGTTTATAAATGTATCATATGCTTTAAAAAATTTATTTGAAACGGCTCCTGCACATCTTGCAGTTCCGTTTTCGTATGGAGTTTCCTCAATCCAACAACTGTCTGAATCAAACAAAGGAAAAATTTTCATGCTGTCTGTTAATACAAAAGTATCGCGCCCGGTTGCTACACAAGTATCATACACTCGTTTAATCATAGGCTTGCCATCTAATTCTACAAGAGGCTTACCTGGATATCGTGTGCTACCGTATCTAGCAGGAATTAAAATTGCTGTTGTCATTCACTAACTCTCCATGTTTCATACATTTTCCAAAGTTCCCAAGTAATAAACAATACGACACCTCCGACAAATCCTCCGTAAATTAAGCCCATGACACCAAAGTAAAATAGCTGTGTAAAGACTGCTATAGCAACATAGTCATAAAATTTAAACACTTGCTACCTCAGTAACGTTTGCCCAACGGAAACTTCGCCAGCCTTTTGCATTGACATCCCATACTACTTGTACTTCTTCGTTGATCTTTTGCACTTTCTTTTGAGATGCAGGATCTTTCTTAGTTGCTTCAGGCACAATACCTTCTTGCAATGTGCAAGTCATTACACGTTTGTCACCGTTAATTTTATTAAATGTAACTACTACTTCACCTTTAACAAGTTTTGCAATAGTATTTTCTTTTAAGATTTTAAGAACAGATGGCATCTCCTCTTTTAAATCTTCGCCATAACGTCCACGGTCTCTATTTCCGTCACCGTTTAGTTCAGTAAGGTCCTGTTGCTTTTCTTTAAAGTCACTCATTATAGACACCCACTTATGCAGACCATTCCGTCCCATATCCCAGCAGCTTCTACAATTTTCATAACAACAACAGATATAATTAAATACTCCATTTTATCCTCTTCGTTGATCTGTACGAATACAGATTAGGTTTTGGTTAATTGGTGGATATCCATCAAGTTGACCCATATCCACAAGGGTCTTTTCACGTGCCATAAAGCACCTCTCCATACTACTGTAATTGCCACGATCGTGTACAGTAGTTTTGAATGGCAAAATCGTTATTAATATTAGTATCCAAGTCATAGTCCTATCAGCCTCCAACCATGATTAGCTATTGCGTTTAAGATGATAGCAAGGCAAGTAAGAATGTGCAACAACACCCACCCAGAGCGTAAAATTGCAACTCTGTCAGCTTTAGTGTTATCTTCATATGCCTTCTCCCCAATTGCCTTGCACCATAGTTCCCACAGTTTTGCACACATACCTACTCCTTATTGTCTGCATGGTACTGATCCACGATTTTCATTGCGTGGTTCCTTAAGGTTGCGTTACCTTTCGTCATTCCGTCAAGTAACAGTTTCTTTTCTTGCATGTATACCTTTGCAAACCCCGGGTCGTGCTTCATAATACTTTCGGAGTTAGCAATTAGGTCTGCATACTTAATTGTCTGCGCTTGTGCAGACGCATTAACAGAGTGCTCTCTGTCTTTTGCTTTACGGAACGCCCTATTACCATCTTCAGGATCTGAAATATCTGTAAGATCAGATACTAAAGATCTTACAACTTTTCCAAACTGTTTGTCAATGTCATCTAAGGTAGCTGCCGTATCTTCTACAGTATCGTGTAGAACTGCCGCCATCAACATCTCTGTTGTGTGCGGTACAGTCCTTACAATACCCATCACCTCTAAAGGGTGTCCGATGTAAGGAGTGCCAGTGTATTTTCTTTTCTGGCCTTTGTGAGCAAGAGTAGCATAAGCAATAGCTCTATCTAAAATCCTGTCCATGTTGGTTCTCCTTCCTATTATGTATTAATAATAACATATGTGTATTAGTTTGTCAAGTATTTAAGACTGTAAAATGTAAAATCTTTCCCTTCAAATTCAGCAAATACTTTTATTCGAAAGCCCATACTGTGATCGTCTGGACCGATAGTTCTTGTCATTACTTTTGAATTAGTTTTAGCAAACTGACCAGCTGGTTCTTTCTCCATCCAATCCCAAATAGCAATGTCAGCATACATTTCAGGGTCTTCAACATCACCTAATGTTGATTCCCAAACACAAATTCTATTCGGGTGTGAAGTCAAAGCCGTCATGCTCTGGCGCATATTGTGTCATTAAGATGTGCTTGCCAATTTCAAATAATCCTACACCAGCTGCAATATCAGCCACGTTAGACCAGATAACAGCATTGCCATCTGCACCTAAACTTGTAGCAACAAACTCTGTAATTTCGCCTTCTTCTACACGTTTCCGTAATGCATCAACAATGTCTAATCGACCTTGAATCTCTTCTGTCACTTCTTGCTTTTGCTTAGGTTTAAAGTCTACTACCTTCATACCTTTATCATCCTTTTCCATTTTTCAATCCTATAAAATGTGATCCGCAACGTTTAACTTAATCAGATCCTTTGCGGTGAAGAACTGATCACTTGGACTGTCGAAATACTTTTTAACTTGTGCTAAAGTATATCCTGTCGCCTCTCTTAAAATTTGATATGCACGTTGTTCGCAGTTTTGATTTTCGTGCATTGCTGCTTTCATGTCATGCATCTTAGCGTCTACTGTATCGCTATGTTGATGATTCATTATACCTGCATTCTTTCCTATGTATCTTTCACCTTGCTTGCCACTTGCAAATATTAAAAATCCTGCACTCATAACTGCACCAACACCTATTGTTCTAATGTGATGATGACTCTGCCTCATTACATCAACAAGTGCAAATGCTTCATATAAGTCTCCGCCGTATGTGTTCACATATAGCGTAAGTGTTTTTTTAGGTTTTTTATTTAGATTGGCTGAAAGAATCCATTTGATTGTTTCACTAACGTTGTCATTAGAGATATCGCCACTTAGATAATGAATATCACTATCGTGGAGACTTTTGTCTATGGCATCACTAGCTGTCAAAACTTCGTACTTCGCAGGCATAAAATATCTCTTTCTTATTAAGTATACATATATTTATTGGTTGTGTCAAGCATAAAATACCACTAATGATTGCTTGGGTTTTCACCGTACTTTAGAGCGAACATTTGTGCATCTCTGTCGTCCTTGAAAAACCAACGTTCTTCACGATTGTAGAACTTATCTACGCAAGATTCTAAACACCAAACTAGTTTTTCTTCAGAATATTTGGAAGATAAAGTTGTCCAATTTTTAACTACAGTGTAAATGTCATGACTCATAAAAACATTATAGCATATATTAAAAATAGTGTCAAATAGTTTTATACTCATAAAATGACTAAATACTAATAAGTAGGAGCGAAAATACTATTATGAACTTTTTAACATTTGTAAGCGAGGTTGGTTTTCCAATTGCAGGCGCAATAGCCGCAGGCTTCTTTGTGTTCACTACACTAAAATTTATTTTGGCTAGTGTTACAGGAAGTGTGTGTGGTCTGCAGAATATGATATCAGCATTAGATAATCGGGTACAAACAATGAATAACGATCTTGTTAAGATTGATGCATTAATGAGCTATGCTCTAAATGTAAAACCTAACGTGGATCGTATAGCTGCCAATGAAGGCAAAGAAGACGCAAGAAGAGACTAAAACATTAATAGAAGAAAGGGTAACAACATGCTATGGAAAGATTTACTTATAACAAAATTTGAAAACGGTTTTCGCATACTGAAGAACAGTGATCCAGAGGACAAGTTTTTTGTCATAGACGAAGTGGATATAGAAGTTGGAAGTTATTACAGGGTAGGACCAAACGGATACTTTGAGTTGGTTAAGTCTGTAGATGCAGGAGTTGCAGTTGAAAATAACACTTGACGGTATTGAGCATGAAGTCGATGCAGGTAGTGTCGGCGAAGGAATAAAAATCATTCGTGAGCAACAAGAAGCAACTGCGAAAGGTTTTTTAAGTGTCCAAGAAATGACTTGGGCAAAAGCCAACGGTTTTGCCACAAAGGCAGAATGGTGGGAAGCAGAACAGAAGAAAGGATAAAATTATGATGTGGGTAGACTACACAATTGACCAAGCTGGTCCTAACTTCAAAGTAAATGGAGATTGGCCAGGAGAAGTAATGGGTGTGCAGCAAGACGGTACAGCTAAAGACCATTGGTTATATAAACCAGGCGATCGTTTCATTGTGAACGAAGCAGGGTGGTTAATGAAAGTAGAGGCTAAAGCAGCCGAGGAATCGAGCAAATAACAAGTATGACAGCAGAACTAGCAGCAGCGATAAAAGATTTTGGCTTTCCTATTGTAGCTGCGATGGGTCTTGGATATTTTGTCTACTACGTATGGAGATGGGTAACAACCGAGATTAAACCTGTGCTGAGTCAAGCTTCGGGTAAATTAGTTGGCTTGATTGATCGAATTCGCATGTTAGACAACGACATGATTAGACTTAATCAAAAGTTAAACATGGTATTAGAATTCAAAGAACAGTACGAAAAAGTTACAGGGAAAAAACTCGATCTTGACGTTGATGAAATTGAAGAAGCTGTAAAGACATCAGTAAAAAAGAAGAAGTAGATTGGAACTAGTTTTACTGTCATTACTACTAATAAAGCACACTATAGTTGACCTTGCACTACAGCATTACATAAAAGGTCAGAAAAAACTTCAGTGGTTAAATCCTCTAGCACATTGGCACTATGCACAACACGGCATTGGCACACTAATTGTTACACTTCCGCTTACAGGGGATTTGTTGGTGGCCGCATCAGTTTCGCTTTTAGACTATCTAATTCACTGGCACGTTGACTGGGCAAAACATCACTGGATTGCACGACATGGTTGGAGTTCTGTTGATAGTGGGTTTTGGTGGGCTGCTGCGATTGATCAGGCTTTGCACTACTTAACTTACTGCGCAATCGTATTAATAGTTGCAAGTCATGTAAGCGTCTTTTAATATTAGTAACTTTATCTTCTATACTTAACTGTTCGAAATTACTTGGTCGTTGCAATGAAAACTCCGTTCCAGTCCTCAGGTAAGTCTTGTGTCATCATATACTCACAACGTTCAATCCACATATTATAGTAGCCTTCCATCTTACCATCGAAGTGCTTTTCTATCTTTCTAGCAATCCATATTGCTTCTTCAAACTTTTGTGCTTGATATGCTCTATGCATATCTTCGTGGTAACGTTTTGTTGTGCGCCATGCTGGCTTAGGATTATCTAGTACGGTCCAAATGCCAATTCCGACTGTTTTACCTTTAACTGCTAAATCATCTATTTTTAAATAAAAGAAATCATCTTTAGTTTGCTGATATGTAGCATCGCCTATTAGTAGGACGCATCCGTATTCTTTACATTTACTTTCGATTCTTGCTGCTGTGCTGACTGAGTCTCCCAGTACATCGTACGAATGTCTTTGTGTGCTACCCATTTCTCCAAGATAGCCAAGTCCTGTATTGATACCTGCTCCCATGCCAACGGGTGGTCTTCCTTCTGCTGTAATTTTATCATTGAACTTCTCCACTGCTTTTAACATATCTAGACCACATTGTACAGCCGTCTTAGGATGTTGTGGATCATCTATTGGTGCATTATGTACATGCATACTTGCATCACCAATATATTTAATAACCATACCGTCTGCATCAAGTATTGGTTGCGTAATAGCGTCCATATAGCCATTCATAATTTTAGTTAGGCCTTTTACATCATCTCCAAAGCTCTCTCCTAGAGGTGTAAATCCACGTAAATCTGAGAAGCAAATACTTACTTCTTTCTTCATACCGTCTTTAATTAATGCAGGATTTTCTTGTAGCATACGCACTACTGTAGGTGATGCATAACCTGCAAACTGCTTCTTAATCTTTTGTTTTTCAAAGAATTCTACTACAAAACGGTTAAATGTAGCATGGAAGCCTACTGCTGTGCCTACTAACAGTATCCAGCTCACATCCCATAGCTGTAAGTGCCCCTTAAACAGCATATAAGCGCCGTACAAGCACGTTGCGTACATAATAAGTACCAATGCACCCACAACGTAATACGGTGCTAAAACCGCCGCAATTATAAGAATAAGCCCAATTACGATACTAGCAGCGTACTCTACAAATGTAGCATAATCAAAACGTACAATAGTATCTCCGTTTATAATAGTTTGTAATGCTGTTGCAGCCATTACGTGACTGTACTGTTCTCCGTTTGGAGTAGCAACAATTGGTGCTAGTCCTTCTGCTGTGATTCCAATTATTACAATCTTACCTTCCATTCCCCAAAAGAAGTCATCTTCTGAAGCACTATAAACATCAAAATCTTTGTTCCAACGCAACCAAATTCTACCATTTGGATCTGTTGAAATAGTTTGGTATGCAGGCACACGCATAGCAATAATACCGCCTTCGCCTGCTTTAACTTGATAACTAGGATCGCCAACAGCAACACGTATAACTTCCATAGGTATACTTGGGTATACTTCGTCTCCAACACGCATTAGCAATGGTAAACGTCTTACAACACCGTCTATCTCAGGTGCAGTATTGATTACACCAACTCCTGCTGCATTGTCGCCTAGTAAAGGTATAGGGCCTAACATTCCTGGCCATTCAAATAACCAAGGCATAGGATCACCTATTTTAGCAACACCTCTTGGTACTGCGTTTTTGTTTGTTTGTGTTGTTCCTGTTTGTGCAATAACAACACCATTATTGGCTAACATCTGTGCTAGTTCTGTATCGCCGCCTAGTCTATCGTTCTCAGAAAACAATATAGGCATAACGATAACACCAGCACCATGAGCTCGTAAATTTTGAATAATATCTGCTAGTACATCACGCTTCCATGGCCATTGTCCGTACTTTTCTATAGATGCTTCATCTATTTCTAGTATAGCAATGTCGTTGGATAGTGGTTCTACTGTGTCATAACTTTGAATAAGATCAAAAGATTTGAGTCTTAAAGTCTCTTTTACATACGGATCGTTGAAGCCTAGTACACTAATAACTGCTAGAGTTAGAAGGGCTGTTGACCAGTGTGTTAAAATTTTTGACAGTTTCATACACCTATTTATCTAAGGATCAGTGATCGTAAATATATGGCCCGTCTTTCATTTTCATAGGTTTGCAGTATGCAGTAATTCTATGTTCCTCAGGCACCATCCATTTACTACCATAATTTCCATACTGCATTGGTATACGTTTAGCATAGTATTGACACACATCTATACTCCTAAAATACATAGGTGATGGCTGCTGTACATCTGCTATTAGTACTACTAGCATAAACACATGTATCAACGTATTACTCTCCTGTCGTTATTACGTCCTGGTCTTCTAATTACTGGTTTCTTTTCTTCTTCCTGAATAGGAGTGGGCGGTTCTTTGGGTTTCTTTGCTTCTGCCCTAAGTTTAATTACTTCTCTTTGTTCAAGTTGTGCCCTGAACATGTTTACTACTTCTGGTGCTGATTCTGTCGAGCTTAAAAATAACTGTATTGCACTCCAGGAATTACCCATGAACAGTAATTTACCTGCTTTATAAAGTACACCTTTGTTATTATCATTTACAAAAACATAGTCTTTATAAACATACTTCAACTACATTACACCTCTTGCTTTTGCGGCCAATACTATTATAAAAATTAAAAATGAACCAACAGCGATTATGCCACCAACTATCATAACAGCTTCAAGAACTTTACGTCTACGTTCTTCTTGATCGTAAATTGCTTTCTGTCGTTTCTTTCTAATATCACCTTCAGTTTTTAAAAGCTCTTCCCATGCACTTGGACCTCTAGTAAATGAAATTATTTGTTTCAACTCACTTCGCATGTCTTCTGCTTTTTTCTTAGCCATAAAAATAGCCATTGCTTCTTCTTCAACCGATCCTGCTTGAAATAGTTTTTTAAACAGTGGCGGTTTTTTATTGTACTCTTCTGCTTTTTTAATATCTGAAACAGCACCCATCCAACGACCTAAATCGCCTGCCATGGATTCTATTTCACGTCCGGCTGCGAAGCCGGCTTTAATTGTGTTAAATGCGCCGGTCGCCATCGCGACGGCTGAGATGGGATCTATCAAAGTTTTCGCTCCTTTGTTATATTCACCAGTATTTATGCGAGATTTTTAGTTTTGTGTTACTGTGGTTGTACCACAACCGTTAGCAGTGTTACAATATTGTTGTATTGAATATACTTGACTTGTTGAACTATCTTGTGTAAGGTTAAGCGTTGCACTGTGGCCAGTCATGTTAACACTTGCATTGTGATCACCTGTACCGTCTTGTGTTATAGCAACAGTTTGATCACTACCAACAGCAATTTCTGCATAGTGCGAACCTGCACCTTGTTGATATAAGTCTATATCGTTGTCGTCACCTTGTACACTTAGAAATGCTTTCTTATCTCCGTCATTAAGTTGACTTGTTAAAACGTTATTGTTACTACCATCTATGTCAACACCAATGTAATGCCCGTTTGTACCTACTCCGTTATTATGTTTTTGTGTAGCATTAAATGTATTGCTGTTACCAACAATATCAAACTCTAATCTATTATCGTCAGCACCAGCTGAACCACCTTGATCAATTACAGTAGTATTTGAATGTCCTACCATATCAAACAATATAACATTGTTGTCACCTCTTTGAGTCATTGTGTTGTTATTGTTGTTTCCTGTAATATCAGCATTTACTATGTTGTTAGTTGTTGAACCTACACCTGCTATAAGATTATCTTCGCCGTCTTGTGTAATATCAAGTGTATTGTTGTTACCAACTTGATTGATATAAATTCCACTACCTGTTACTGCTCTTGATGTTGTAACCTGTGTAGTCTGTGCATTGCTTATACTTGAAGTATATGATGTATTAGATATTACACCTTCTTCTTCTAACATCATTTCTATTACAGAATACAGTTGTGTTGCATATGATGTGTTTTCAAATTGATCTTGATCCAGTGATACAATAATTCGTCCACCATTAGATCCATAGTCCCATACATATGTGCCGTAGTATGAACTGCCTGACCAGTTCTTTGTCATTGCATGTCCGCCTGATGCTGTAAAAAGTGATGCTGTACCGTGCATTGTATTTGTAGGAAAATTGCTTATGTATGAAGTGTTTGCTGTTTGTGCATAGCAAGGAACATTGTTGTTGCAATTATTTTGATAACGAGTCATTACGTTACCTAAGTTTAAGTTGCTAGAGTTTTCAACAAGTGCTTCAATATTATTGTTCCTATTAGAGTTCCAAGCACCTTCACCTGCTATCCATACTGTACCGCCTGCGGCAATATATGTTTTGTAAACACTTCGACAAGTAGACCCACAGTTAGAAGTGCCACCAATATCAAATACCATATCTTTGCCTGTCACATCAGATGAACTTACGCTTCCGCTTGAAGACCCACTAACAGTAAAACCCATAGCTTCAAATTTAGTTTTTACATAGTTGTATTGTGCAGTATCATCGTAGTATATGAATAAACTTTCAGCCCATGCTGGCGTTGTTGCTGATATTAAAAATAGGAATAATAAACTATTTCTGAATAATGTCAATATCATTACTACCGTCTCCTAGTTTATAATCTCTAAATTCAAAATCTGATTGTTGTAAATTTATGTTATATCCGTTCTGTTGATCTAGCACTAGTTCTACATTCATACCTGTACCACTATCTCGTCTAAATACCCAATTAGGATTTTGATTGTATAGTTCAATGCCTGTTACAGGATCCTTACCATATATTTGTTTTGCTTTTGTTTTAGATAGTTGTCCACTTAGTAAAGTTGATAACATCCTATTAAGTTGATCAAGTACATTGCCAAGGAAGTTTTGATCTAAGTAGTTTGCATCTAAATCTGTCTGCCAAAGATCTTTTGATTGCTCATCAAGAGCGTTTACATCTAGCCCGTCATACTCTAAAAAATCAAATCCTAAGAAGTCTGCTAGGTCTTTAGCACGGTCTTTTTCTAACTGATACTCAACTTCTTTAGGCTTACGAATAATTAACAAGTTATCAATAAGTGATTCGTTGATGTCAAGTATAATAGGTTTTAAAGGATCTCTTTCTGGTACGTCTACAACAGTTGCTTGGAATGCTTTGTTTAGGATAACTGATCCAGCATCTGAGCTTACTTCAATTTCTCCTACAACACAGATACGCTTAGTGCCAACAGCAGAGCAACTTGGTAAAAGAATAATAGTTGAACTGCCTGTTTCGTCAACAGTCATAGTAAAGTCAGTACCACGAACTCCGATAGTAGCAGTCGGAGTAGTAATCTTTATATCCTGTCTACTGTTCTTTGCTATCTGTCCTGATGCATATCTAATAGTTCCAAAAGATGCTTTGAGGGAAAGTTTACCTTTCGAAGTATTAGGATCATAAACAAACTCGTCAATAATTAATTTACTATTTTGAGTTACATCAACCCTAGTTTCATCTACAAATTCTATAGCAGTTTTACCTTGACCTGTACGAACGGTATCATAACTTACTATAGCACTCCCTTCTTCTGAATCTAGTTTATCACCTGTTGATCTTTCAATTATAGTGTTACCAATCTGCTGGGTTACTGTTCCAATATCTGCTTGTGCAGCCATAACGGAGTTGTTAATGGTTAGCATAACCATTAGACCTGCTACAAGAGCCAATCTGTCCAGCAAACGGATCATATAAATTAATCCGTTTGTGTAATATCTATAGTTGCGTCATTACCTACTGTGGTAAGATTTATAACTTTGTCTTCAACACCTGTTTGTGAAATATTCACTATGGAACCACCACCTTTCATATCAACGGTCATGCTGTGTCCATTAACATCGCCACCACCACTTTGTGTAATTGCAACTGTGTTAGCAACACCGCTTTCAACTGAAGTTGAACTACTAGTTTGTCCACCTGCTGTAACACCACTTAGTTGAGTTGAACCATCATTACCCATGTCAAAGTTCAAATCAGCGTTTGCTGCATTAAGAGTAAAAGTTAGTGTGTCTTGGTTACCATTGTTATCTAGATCAATTGTACCTATAAAGTTCTGTGCATCACCTGATCCGCCAACTGTTGCTGTAATATCAAATTGGCTACCGACAGCATCTATACTCAATGATACAGTTTCACAGTTTACACCGTTTGTATCACAATCTAAATCAACTGTGTTAGTGTTACCAGTTAAGTTAATGTTACCTGTATAGGTGTTACCATTAATGGTAGTTTCAACAACGTTGGCGTCTCCTGTTTGTACAATTGAAAACGTCATGTTGTTTCCGCTTAAAGCCACACCAGTCGTTGATGTACCTATTATGTTATTGGTTCCGTCTTGTGTTATGTCCAAGTCTAAGTCATTACCAGATTGCTGTATGTATATGTCATTAGCAAACACTGGAGATATCAACCCCAAACTTAAAACAAAAAGACTACTTGCTACTATTGTCTTTATCTTCATTTTCGCTCCCTTGGTCGTCTATTTCATCAACCAACTTTTTAATTAATGGATCGTTATGCCAACACATATTATCTGCGTCACAATAGTAACTTGTTACTCCAGGATACTGTTTGTTAAACTCTTCTTCAGACATTTTAACTATAGCATCATGTCTTTCGTGTATTGTCGGACGCGACTCCGGTATCAACATACTCTCTAGTTCTTCCCTCTTGAACTTCCACAGTTTTTCTTCTTCACCTTTCTTAATCAACTCAACTATAGCTGCCTCAATTGCTGTACGAACTGCATAGTTGGTTGGCTCATTTACTGCTGCGCCTACTTCTATTTCAAGTGCCTTTGTGCCTACATCTAGGAAACGAAATACATCGCCTCCGCTACTGTAACTTGCAATTTTCTTTTCAGTTGCTACAGTTAGGAGTACTTCTCCTGTCTGTGTACTAATAAGTCTCATTGCAACAGTAACTTGATCTGTTCTATAAGAAGTTGAACTGCCAATGCCAAAATATCTAGCACCTACACCTCCACTTTCCATATTAGAATCGTAGCCTACTACGCCACCTTCTAATATTAGACCTGCGAAAAGTAGTGGTTTTAAAGCTGTAGGATCATTTTCGTAAACATCTCTAGTTGATCTTATCAACTGTCTTTCTTTAACTAGATTGTCTAATCCTACACGTTCAATAACTGTAAACCACGTTCCTCCACCGACTTCTTTTAAGGCATTAATAACCCATACCTCAGCACCTTGAGTAACCGCACTACTGAGCTGACTAAAACTGTCATTTGGCTTTCGCTGCCCTGTTTTGTCTAGAAAACTGTAAATTGCAATTGTTATTTTTGGTCCATCGATAGCTGGCACGGTCTCCAATACACTTTGGTATGGACTTTCCGCCCTAACGGGTGGTGTCCAATCCTTTTTTGTATAGGTGGCCGCACATCCTGTCATTGCTATGGCCAGGACCACAAATAACAAACTTCTACATAGTCTTTTCAATTCTGTCATTAAAATCCAAAACCTGTTAACGGCACAGTAATCGTAGTAACAGTTCCGTCTTCTTCAGTAATCGTAATGCTAATAGTATCTGTAGTAGTATCTTTTACCCAGTATATTATAGCACCCTCGATATCAGCTGTTCCTGTTAAGGCACCTGTATCAGAAAACATATTGTCAACCATTTGCTTAGATAATTGTGCATAGATTCTACTCTCAACGTTGTTAAGAAACTTCGCTAAGTTTGTAGACTCTGCTTCACGCTTTGCTTTCGCAGCATCAGATGCAGCCTTCTCCTCAATATCTTTTTTACGAGTGAACTGTAATTGTTCAATACTCAAGACATGGCTGGAATATCCTTTACCACTGAAAGATGGGTTTTTGAATTCAAAAACTTCATCACCTGCAAGGGCAGGTGCTGTAGCTAATAAGCCCAGAATGATAGCTATAGAAATTACATTTTTCATAGATCGCTCCTAGTAGTTGTCGCGTCAACACTATTTATTATTCATAGCAAAGGCAACATCTACGTACATATTTATCAATCAGGTGTAAAAATTTTTACACTAACTATTAAAAAATGCTAAGGTTTCCAATGTTAACGCTGCGTTATAAATACAATATCATAAGCACTTGGAAGGGAATATTTATGAGCAAGGAACTTACTGAACAGGACGCAATGTGGGAGTTATTAGAAGAAAGTTTTCCTAGTAATAAAGATCGCAATTTAGTAATTAACTTACCTAACGAAATAGCAGAACTTGAAAGAACTAAACTTATACAAGTTTTAGAGTTTCACGATTGGAATAAATCGAGAGCAGCCAAAGATTTGGGCATAGGCCGAACAAATCTAATTGCTAAAATAAAAAAATACGAATTAATTCAGAATTAAGCAGCTGAAGATTTAGTAATATGAGTTTGCGGATATAGGTTTCTAAACTCGCCGCTTATTGGATATGCTGTTGACATGTGTAATCTTAGTCCGCCAGCATTAAGAGATGCATTGTCTACAAAGTACACAAATTCATATGGACTCTTTGTAAGGTCAATCATTAATATACCGTCATCGTCTTTTGCTTCAATATAGTTATTCAATGCCATAACTGCATACACTTGTTTAGCAGGTTTTTCATTCCCTGCCATTACGTTAGAAATAAACTTTCCTTTTAAAGAATCGTCTGGTAAATTAGTAAAGATTTGATCTATTAGGTTTCTTAAGTTGCCTTCAAAATCTTTGTTCATGTCAGGAGTAATACTTTGAGAAATTCTAATAATACTTGCTAAACTAATACCTGTTGAATTTTCTAATTTCTGATCAACAATAATATCTCTATATACTGCTTTGAAAGCATTTGCTGCTTGTTGATATCCTGATCCAGGCTTAACCTGTTGATCCATAAAACGTCCAGCACCACCTTCTCTAGTCTTAACTTCGACCATCTTACCAGCAACTGATAAATCGCCTTTACCTGCTTTGCTAATACTCTTACTGAATACACTTAACAAGAACTCGCCTTTACCTTGTCCTAAGAAAGAAATCATCGACAAGTCGTCTGTCATTTCTTTAATAGCAGGGTTGCTTTCGTACCCGTTGATGATATCTGCAATAGTATGTGCGCCTGGCTCAACTAGTTTGTTTATGTTAACCAGTTTGTCTGCTTTCCATGCAGTTAATAATGCTTGTTTATCTGTATTACTTGCTTCTAAACTTAAGAAATACTTTGCTAAGAGCTTTTGTGCTTTGTTCACTTCAGCATCATCTATTTGCTGTAAAGCACCTTTTACTACTTCTACTCTACTACCAGCACCAATGTTTGCTAATAGTTCTTCTATCTCTTGTAGTAATCCCATTGTCTTAGGATCAGTAGGAAGTTCTTTGATCTTAGATGCTAAGATCTTCTTCATACTTTCGATATCCGGATTTTCAGCCGGTTCTTGATCTTCTAATAAAAATTCAAATGCTCTCATACTAATATTTATCCAAGTTTGGGAAATAACATATCTGTGCAGAACTTGTCTACATCAGCTTCATTAAGTCCTAGGCTTTTCATAGTACGTGGAGTGTGTGGGTTTTGTTGTTGATTATGACAATAGTAGTCTTGTGAAGCTTGTACTAATGCAGTATCTCCTTCGCCTTTAGTAAGACCTACTTCAGCAAAGTAAGTGTGTAAATTATCTATTGCAAGATCAATAATAGCAACAGCCTCTTCTTCAGTGCTTACGTTGCCGGCAGCAATCATGCTTGGACTAAAAATGTTCTGAGCCCATTCAGGTAGTTCACGTTTCTTACTTGGTATGAAGTCTGCTACTGCTTCTGCATAGCCTTCAATCATAGGATGATTAGGATCACTACTAGCACTAACATCATGGAATGCACCAGTCATTTTCTTCTTACCTGCAATTACATCAAAGCCGTATATAGGTGCCGGGTTGTCTAGTGTTGGAAAAATACATACATGCATCATCCATAAGCCTTTGCTATCCCTGGCATCAACTACATCAATATGCGCTCTACGAATTTCATCGTTTTGCCATACACGGTTGATCCAACTACCATCTGGTTTATTAAAATAGTCAAGTCCTGGTTCTGAAAATTCTTTTGCTTTATCGTTAAAGATATCTATAATTTCATTTTGACAGTCGATTAGTCTATCCCAGATAACACTATTACTCACTATGATGCTCCATTAACTCTTTAAATAATTCAGTAGCAAAATCAAAACAAACTTTTGCTTCGTCTGCCATGTTGTCATTACACTTTGCTCTAATCTTATCTTTATAATCTTTGATATCAACGTCTCCGAACTTATACATATCTCCGTTACCTGGTACACGTTTTGCAATCATCTGTCCGCCACTTAGATCTCCCATGTGTCTAACATACACGTGAGCCATCAATCTATTAGGATCGTCCATGATATCTTTTAAGTACATTACATACTTGTGAGTAGTTTTTAGTGTGGGTGGTCTATCTTCTCTTTTCCATAATTCTAAGAAGTCTGACATAATTTTCTTTGAACGTACTAGTTCAGGTACATCATCAAGTAGACCATGCTGTTGGGCCATTATTTCTAAGAGCTCATAAGCGGGAAATTGGTTCCACAGATACAAGGCGTAAAACTCTGGATCAATCTTGCCAGAGAACATGACCTTTACGAACTGTTGTCGTTCTGCGTTAGTATGGTTTTCTTGTGTTAATTCTTTTAAACTCATAGATTTGTACTCCTAACGTTTTAATTATAGCAGTACTTATCGGTTCTGTTCTTCGATGGTGAGTTTAAGTGGCGAGCCATTCATTCTGGCCATTTTGGTTGCTTCTAATGCTTTCTGCTCTGCAATTTCAAAAACATATTGTCCTACAACTGCTGCCCCATGATTATGTATTTCAAGGGTTTTCTTTTTAGCAGTCTCTTCTTCATGTTTAAAGACTGTTTTTAGAATATCAATAACTAGTTCCATTGGTGTGAAGTCATCGTTCATTACAAGAACGTGCCACATCTTAGGAATCGCAACATCAATATCTATCTTTTCATCAATTACTGCGTCTGTCTTTGTAGTCATTACTTTCAAATTCTCCATAAGTGGGGGAGGTATTTCACTCCCCCTAGATTGTACTACTTGCTTTCGCCCTCGATTGTAAGACCTTCATTGATCTTAATTTTCTTAGGTTGTAGTTCTTCTGGAACATCACGCTTTAGGTGTACATTAAGCATACCTAATTCTAATGAAGCATTCTCTACATTTACATGCTCAGCAAGTGTGAACTCTCTTCGGAAATTACGTCCGCCAATACCTTTGTGTAGGTAATTAACTTCTGAATCTCCTTTAGGAGCCGTTCCTTCAATCTTCAATTGATCACCATCTTTAGTAATCTCAAGATTGTCCATACCAAAGCCAGCAACTGCTAACGAGATCATAAACTCGTTTTCGTTAATCTGTGCAATGTTATATGGGGGATACCCGTTTCCGTTTGGGCTATTCTGAAAACCTCTTTCAAGTTCGTCAAATAGTCTATCAAAGCCAATTGTGGCTCTATGGAAGTTAGGTAGGTCTAGGGTTGTTAGTCTTGTCATATGTTTTCTCCTTTAATAAGCAAGATTTTAATTTTAGCACCCTTTCGGCGTGCCACTGTATGTAAAAAAGAATCAGTCTTTCCTACACATTTATTTATCACTGTTAAATGATAAATCCGGTAAAATGGGTATAAAAAGTTATCCGAATGCATTGAATACTTGGTTAACTTGTTGCGTACAACGTACAAAAGTTGTACATTTTGGCATATCTTTAATACGTCTTGCGCCAATATATGTACATGCACTACGCACACCACCCAAAATTTCAATTAGTTGCGGTGCTACAGGTCCTCTATGCGGTAGTTGTACTACCTTACCTTCTGCACCACGATATCCATCTTTTCTGCTTCCGTGCTTTTTCATAGCAGCATCTGAACTCATTCCATAGAATTGAATTTTACCATCTACTACTTTGCCTTCGGATTCGTCATATCCTGCTAACATACCACCTAGCATAACAAAATGTGCGCCAGCACCAAATGCTTTTGCTACATCGCCAGCATATACACAGCCGCCGTCAGCAATGATATGTCCGCCAATACCGTTAGCGGCATCTGCACACTCAATAATACCTGATAGTTGTGGAACACCTACACCAGTTTGCAATCTAGTTGTGCATACTGAACCTGGTCCAATTCCACACTTAACAATATCTGCACCACGAATAATAAGTTCTTCTGTCATCTCTCCTGTAATAACATTACCAGCTATGATAGTTTTATCTGGATATTCGTCACGTAACTTTGCAATAAAGTCTGCATAGTTTTCATGATAAGCATTTGCAACATCAACTGTAATAAAAGGAATATCTGGATACATTGCTAATACTGCTTTCATAGTAGCATAGTCTGGTGCATCTGGATCCCAAATAACTCCTGTTCCTGTACAAACACTTACGTTCTTTAATTTTAGTCCTTTAGCATTCTTTTGCCAATCATCAACTGTATAGTGCTTTCGCATCACAGTAATCATATTTTGTTCTTGCAGTGCCTTTGCCATAGAAAAGGTACCAACACCGTCCATGTTACTAGCCATGATAGGAACACCTGTCCATGTTTGGCCACTGTTGTGAAATTTAAATTCCCTGTTTAGATCAACATTTCTACGACTTTCTAATTTTGATCGCTTGGGCTTAAAAAGGACGTCTTTGTAATCCAATTTAATATCTTGTTCGATTCTCATATTCGACACTTATCCTCTCATGTTAGCGTATGGCTGAATAAACTTGCCATCGATGGTTGAACTTGATCTTAGTGTACGTAAAACATTTTGTACACCGACTGCTTGATTCCAGGCATCTTCTAATGCGTGGTGTGCAAGTACTGGCGGCCTGTGTGGATTGATACCAATATCAAACAATGTTCTCGTATCTCGCACCTGCCAAAAATTCCAAGGGCATAATTTTTCTAGCTTTTTAAAAATATGTTCACAGATGACTACATCAAAACTAGCACCATGGCTCCATACACGCTGAGCACCCCAACAAAATTTATATAGTTGGTTCATTGCTTCGTCAATGGGTATTCTACCTTCTGTGCTGAATGCTTCTTCTTGTGCAGCCTTACTTTGTTGGCCCCACCATTCTATTGTTGATTGTGATGTTGTAAGTCCAAGTGCATCGCAACTGTCTACGTCAACTTTTACATAGAACTTTTCTGCGGATTTTTGTACTTGATCTTCTCCGAATGGATCAAACTTAACTGCACCTATTGTTAGCACTGTCGCCGTAGGCAGTACATCAAGTGTCTCTAAGTCGATCATTATATCTGTTCTCATTTAAATGCCTTTGTGTGTGTTAATTTACTTTATAATTATAGCAGAGAGTTATAGCGTTGTCAACCAGTAAAGGTTGATTAATATCCTCTTTTTCTTTTTGGAGTACCTTGCTCTAATTCACGCTCTTTTCTACGCCAACGTGCTACTGCTGCCGCTTTGGCTTTCTTGCGCTTCTCACTAGGTTTTGTGTAGAATTCACGATCACGGATTTCTTGCATTAATCCATCACGTTCTATTTTCTTCTTTAATCTACGGAGAGCTTTATTGACATCTTCACCGTCACGAACTGTAACTGCTAACCCTTCTGGATCGGGCGTCCATTGCCTACGAGGTTTATTAAATTTGTCACCTTTATTATTAGACCACTGCTTGTTCGAGTGCTTTCGGTTTCTATCATATGCCATAACTGTTTTTTGCTTTCTCCATTAAATTGTTTATATGTTGTTGATCCAGAATCTCTCTGCTGTTAGCCACGGATAGTTTTGTGCTGCCAAAATAATAACTATTAGGCTGAGCCAAAAAATATCCTGTTGTCTGTTGATCTTCTGAATTTGCATTTAGTATTACTATAACACATTTATGCTTTTTGTCAACCACCCATTGCGGGTCATCGCTCGGTTTGGCAACATAAATTATTGTGTTAGGTAACTCTAAAGTTTGAATAGTATTACTTACTAATTGGCTTTGCTCTGGTGTGAGGTCATACGTTAATATTCTTAGTGCGTCTGTTTGAATATCGTCTGGGTATGTTACTATGCTTACTGTGTCATTCATTCGATGTTGCTTTTATGCGTTGCCATACTGAGGTAGGATTTTGTTCTTCATTCTGTATATATCCTAAACTTCCTTCTCTATTGTTTTCTTGACTTGCTCCGCTCCATCTTTCTCGATCCAGCTTAAAGATTCCTTTTTTTTTGAAATCTCTTCTTCTAGCTCTGGAAACACTTTATAGTCTGCTTCCGGCTTTAAATATTTTAACCACGGTAGCTCTTTTATTCTACCAAGTGTGTGTTGAATTCTTTTGTCTTTAAGTTTATTGTTCTCAGGATCTTCAGCCTTCCATCTCTTCATGGCTTCTTTTTCTTCGTCACTTACACCTTCAAACTCTGCAGACTCGTCATCTTCTTCTTTGTCGAACTGTTCTTCTGCTGCCTTATTTGCTGCATTTACCCAATTGTTCCATTTTTCAAGATCTTCGTTGTCTTGCTTCTCTTCTTCGAAACCTTCTTGTAGCATTTCAGAAGTAGTTTGCTCTGGTTCAATAACTTCTGTTAAGTCTGGCTTAATTCTTTCATACTTTGACATAACATCAGCGGCATCATCAACTGCGGACGGTACATCTTGTTGCTCTTCGTCAGCAAATCTAACTGGTGAAGTATTTTCTTCATCTGGTGGAATGTTGTTAGCAATTATTTGAGCTCTAGCAGTTTCATAAGACTTACGGTCAAACTCTTCGTTGTCTTTTAACGCCTGTTCGTGATCTCTATCGATATTCTCTTGCCACGCTTCGTCATATTCTTTATCCGTAAAGGGTGGCTTAGGTGTTGGATCTAACTTTGGGGAGCCGTCATTGTCCCCTCCTGGACCAGACCTTCTGTTCCATTCAAATGTGTACTGTGATGCAATAAGCAATAGTACTGCAAGTGGATCAAATACAAATATAATAATTATAATAACCCAACGTACTGCTTCTTCTAACATATTTTGCGTAGCATCTTCACCATATACAAATTCAGCAATATATTTGATTGGGCCTACTTCTGCTTCAAGTTTACGATACTCGCTTTGGATAGCATATTTTTCTTCAATAAGTATATCTATTTGATTGTTTGCTTCTTTAATTCTTAAATTCTGTTCGTCTACTTGTGCGTCTATATCTGCAATTTTAGTAGTATCACCTAACTGTTTACGCAATCTATCAATCAAAGTATTTGACTGTTGAATTTGTTTTTCAACTGTATTACGCAGACGTTTAATTTCTTCACGTGCCGCCTGTGCTTGAGGATTGTTTGACGCTTTCTCAATCTTAGATATTAATTCAACACGTTCTGCTTGTTTGGCTTCTTGCCAGTCACCAATTTTGTCAGCAGTCTTTTTACCAAATATACCATCTGCACTAGCACCAATCATTTGTTGTGCTTTTTTAGTATCTCCACTGTCGATATAACCTTGTAATACTTTTAGTTCTTCATCTATTTTATCAAGTTCACTTTTATATAAGTCTGCTTGACTGTCAATAATTTTTTGTTGTTCATCGATTGCAGGTTGAATACGTACATATGCTTTGTCAATGCGTTCTTGTTCTGCATCAATCTGTGATTGGACGTTGGCATCACTACCTGTATTACTAGTTTCTAATTTTTGAATTTTGTTTTCTGCACGAGTAATAACATCTTCATAACGCACAATTTCACTTGCAATACGTTCTACTTGAGCAACGTTCTCATCACCTGCACTTGTTTGTTCAATATGTGCTTTAGATAAGAAACCAAAGATACCCATGCTTGTAATAAACATAAGAACAATTACAGCAGTGGAGAGATAGGTTCTAAGCCACCAGGTAGCCTTGCTCCAATACCTGTGGAGCCACACTGCGGTAACTAGTTTGCCTATTTCTAATGCAGTACCCATTATAATAATAGGCAATGCAGCCGCGGCAAAAATAGCCACTAGACCTGCTACACTATAGTATATCGCAATAGCACTAATACATAGTGCCGTAAATAATGTTAAGATTCCGTATATCATATTTTCCTTATGCACTTATTTACCTGAATACCAGGCCCATGAATTAGTACTATTATAATGACAAGCAGTCACAGTCATGACTTTTTGTTTATTATATGCAATAGCACTTAAATGCAGCCTCCTACAATAACCCGACCCTGTAGGCCAAGTTGCTACTGGAGTTGACACGCCACTAGCATTTTCACGATACCAAGTAACTTGTTCTCCATTTTCTGCATAATGCAATGCGTGAGTTACACTTGCCATATATGCATTCTTTTGATTGTCGTTTAGTTTCTTATACCAACCAAAGGACCATTCAAGAACTCGACTTGCCGGGTGGTTCGACGAGTACTCAAAAAACTTAGGGTTGGTAAAGTCTTGTGCCTGTACTGGGTGACATGTACTAATACTGATCAGTATGCACAATTTCCCAACTACCATCAGGTTTCTGACAGCTGATACCTTTGCGTTGAACATTATGTCCTCCAATCATCATCCAGTAATTAAATTCTCCACAGTTAGGAGCCATTCCAGATCGTTTAGCAAATAGCCTTTCGATCTGACTATCAGTACATTGTACCCTTGTCTTACTGTCGACGGTGGATCCATTTTGTACTGTAATGTCTTCTGATGTGTGGCAATAATTTGGCTTTTGTGCAGTTACAGGGGGAGTCGATGCACACCCTGTAAACATGATAGCCGTTGCCACTATTGCAAGTAGCTTAAACATTATGCCGGGTCTTTCGCTTCAGCGATCAAACGATCAAATGTTTCTAATGGCATCTTAATACGAACGTATGTATGCACATGTCCTGTACTTGACAGTTCATATGAATACTTTTTAACTTCAAGATGCTCTCTAATAGTAGTATTCTGAACAAGGTGCTCTACAAATGTTCTTGTATTACGATTGTTGTTTTGAATGTCTACTGTAGTTGTTGAGTTAACGGTACCATTAATACGTTCTGCAAAACCTTTTACAGCAAATGCATACGCTTGTGATTCTGACGCTTGTTCAAACTTACTTTCACCCATGCCACATGCATAAGCATAGTCGTCTTTCCAAAACAAGAAACCTTCTGAACCAATTTGTTCACAATCCATATACCATGATGGATTTGCTTTAGTTTCTCTAACGTCAATAGTCTTCATTGAGCTACACGCACCTAATGCGAGTATTAGTGTGCCTACAGTCAATGCCTTTATAGTTGCCTTCATTTTCATAACAGCCTCTCTGTATGTGTTAATGTAGTCTATAGTATACTAGGTTTTACTCGGTAAGTCAAGTCTTAATTACTTTTTTGGAATTCTTTTTTATCCAAAATAACCACTTCATTTTAGCACCATCTCTGTCCCAATCAATAAACTTATTAGGTACTAATCTAAGATGAAAGGGATATTTACGTCCTATCATATCACTCCAACACTCTGTTCTTTGTTGTCTCCAAGGAAATATACTTGATCCAATCCGAGCTAACCCTACACAGGCAGGATACTTATGATCCTTAATCAAATCTCGAATGTATTGGGTCAAATAATTATCTTTGCACGTAGAATATATGTAAGCCGATCCTACCGATCAGTAACATATCTTTATTCCATTTAGGGTTAACATAAGTTGCATGGTAATGTGTTGCGCCATCAGCAATACCAATTAAGTAATCTGAATTAACCATGCGATACGCAATAGTTTGTGCTTGTCGCCATTCATCGCCAATAGGCGGTTCATCTGACTTTCCGTCACAGAACCAACTAAACTGACACCTGTGTCGAATAGGAATGTATACACGTTCACTATCATCTAAATCAGGATACTGTTTTGTTTTCCAGCTTTCCTTCCAACGTGCTTGATACACTACTTCACAAATTGTGTTAGGATAGGCAGTAGAAGATACTCTATTCATAACTACATCACTTACTGCCGCTTTACCTGCTAGGTTATCTCCACGAGATTCGTAGTAAATGTTAAGTGCTAAACAGTATTCTTGTGGGTGTGATGTTGCGTTGTATAGTTCTCCAACAATTGTTGAATCCTTATCGTTCATCAATGTTGATGCATGAAGATGTTGTCCGCTCTGCGCTGTAGATACTACTATAAATGCAAGTGTTGTGAATATTAATAATGATCGCATAATTCTTTTCATCCTTTATTTAGATTGGTGTTGTACATACTAAACATAGTACTTTAGTTGCGCCTCATCTGTGCAATTTCTGTCGCTTGTTTCTTTCCTGTCTTATCGTCATCGTCCGCGAACACAGGAACCATATTACTTTTGTGCATTGTAGCAATACCTACAAGTCTACGTTCACCTGTGTATTGTAAAGGCTCTTTCTTAGTACATGGTGCGAATGTGTTCTTAGAAACATAACTAGGTATCCTGTCTGACTCTCTAACAATAGGAGTAGAAGTATTACGTAATGGTGCAACTACAGGTCTTGTCTTAGGTTTGTATTCGCCTCTACAATAAGCAATGTATTCTTCAACAGTATCAAATTGATGTGAGTGTAAGTGTTTTCTACGCATATCTTTATTATGCTTTCTCCACTTTACAGTATACTCTTCAATCTTTTTATCTGTTAGTTTTTTCTTCTTACGCTTTGTTGTATTCAATGTGGTTAATCCACGAGCTAGATGCATTGTCATATTAGGCTCCTAACGCAAAATTATAATCACAGGCTTGTTGCCAACGTTCAGCAATAGCTCTGGTGTGTTTACATTTACCATGCATGGTCATACCCATACAATCACAAGTAAAACCTTTTGATGTCCACTCAACAGTATAGTCATCACCACGACTACCTTTTACTGGCCACTGTGTGCCAACTGCCCAATGGTCTTTCATATCCATAAAGTCAGGCTTGAAGTATCTAGGTCCATATTTGCTTTTCATTATGGTAACTCCTTACTTGTAATAGTGTTTACAATCATCTTACTATACTTCTCATTAGTACTCCAAGGAGAAATATGAAATGCTAATTGATCATAATCCCATATGTCTAATTCAATTTGACGTTTACGCTCAATACGAAAGTTTTCGTATGCATGGTGTGTATTAAGAATGTTAATAGCATCTTGTACACTAGCACATTTTGTAGGATAAGTCTTTACACCAAACTCTGCGTTAGGTAAGTCAAGCGGTTTCATTTGTGGTATATCAGGATCCCATGTTCGTATACCAAAAAGATTGTTACCGTCTCTGGTAAACCTACTAGTACCCCAACCACTTTCGATACCGGCCATAGCAATAATAATAGAGCTAGGAACACGTTGATCACGTGGAGTTGTAAAGTTTATAAAGTCAACGCATTGTCCTACTGCGTCCATGAATGAGTTTGAATCTGTATACACGAAATCAGGTTCATGCATACCGAGGGCGATTGCCTCTTTTAAGAACTTGTTCTCAATTTTCTTCGTGTAGTCGCTTGTTACAAAACTATTTGGATTAAATGTACCAACACCAAATGCGAATGCTACAGCAGCTACCGAGATACCTGTGATGATTGCCTTACGTTTTATGCCTGTCCAATTCATTTTATGCCTCTGCTTCATTAGTTATAGTAATACTATAGCACCTTTAGAAGCAAAGGTCAAGAAAAAAGGTGCCAAAATGTTGGAATTGGCACCTTTTGGGTAGTTTTTTTAGAAGTTTACGTTAAATGTTAACGCTATTTCTCTATCAACAGAGTTGAAACTCTTATCTAAGTCTTGCATTAAAGCAACTTGTACAGATGCTTTATCGCTTACTGGAACTGCAACACCTACTTCAGCATATGCGTCTGCTCTATCAAGATTAAATAAATCACCCTCTAGTGATGAAAAATCATATCCTAGCTCTACATAAGGAGTTACTAAATCTGCATCAAAAGCAGCACCAATCGATGGACTAATTCTTAGCTCGTCTTTAGTAAATGAATCACCCATAGTATAATGTATTTCTGGAGCAGCATAAAAAGTTACACGTGAAGCTGGTCCACCTGTTACAGGATCTAGTTCAGCAGTTGTATAAAGTTTACCGATAGTTAAACGATAGTCATCGTTTACATCGTTATCAATAAGCTCAACTTGTCCGTATACCATACCAAAGTCATGTTTGACACCGTAAACGTTTGCTGATGAATCGAAGTCATAGTTTGCACCTGTGCCTGCAGAAATAGTAGTTTTGTCTGAAGTAAGGTTAAGGTTCACACTGGTATCACCGAAGTTATCAGCATGAGCTGTTGTTGCTAACGCAATAGCGAAAGCAGTGGTTATTATTATTTTTATCATTTTATTATTTTCCTATAATTTTGAAGGCGCAGAGTTGCGTCCTTTTTCCAACACTGATTTTATTTAAAGAATACACAATCAAACTTATATACTCATTAAACTGTTTCAGTGCTCTTGATGTCCTTAATAAAAGTAAATTTCTCTGTTTGGCTGCTTAGATATTCAATAACTTTCTCTGGTGCTGTTTCACCATAAGGATCGCTATCGGCGCCATCACAGTTCTTGCCTGGCTCTTCGAACCATGCTTCAATTATACCGTCATTAATGACAGCCGCATAACGCCATGAACGTTGTCCAAAACCTAAATGCCTTTTGTCAACCAGCATTCCCATCATTTGTGTAAACAGTGCATTGCCATCTGGAATGACTTTTACTCTTTCTACACATTGGTCTTTGGCCCATTTGTTCATAACAAATGCGTCATTAACAGAAATGCAGTAAACTTCGTCTACTCCCATTTCCTTAATCTTGTTGTAATTTGTTTCAAATCCTGGTAGCTGATATGTGCTACATGTCGGAGTAAATGCTCCTGGTAAACTAAAAAGAACTACTCTCTTTCCTGCAAAGTAGTCGCTGCCGTCAACGTCTTGCCAACGGTAAGGGTTTGAGCCTTCGATTGATTCATCTCTTACTCTAGTCTTAAAAATTACGTTAGGTATTTTTACACCTTCTCTCATAGTGTGTTAGTCCTTTATGTTATAAGATTTGTATTATAGATATTATTTACTACAATAAAGTATAGTTTGTGCTAGATCTGAGTGCATTTTTAATAATATGGGTTATTAAAGTTGGGGTCATCCATTCCGTCTACTGCTGTTACTTCCGGAATATAATGTTTAAGCATGTTCTCTACACCCAATTTAAGAGTCACTGTACTACTTGCACAGCCGGAACATGATCCTTGTAGTAAAACACTTACACGGCCTGTTTCTTGATCAAAGTCTTCAAACTTAATAAAACCTCCGTGTTGTTCTACAGCAGGTTGTACCTGCTCGTCGATAAGTTTATTGATTCTTTTAACTGTATCGTCGTATTCTTCTTTATTCATATGCATATTTATCCTAGTTATTGGCAGACCAGCAAGGAATCGAACCTCAATCTACGGTTTTGGAGACCGCCGTAATACCATTATACCACTGACCTTTACTTCAATAAAGTGCAACTTTTCTGTTGCCAGGTAAGTTGCCAACCCCGTTACCTAGTTAACTAGGCTGCAAGAGCAAAATTATCGTTTGCGTCTATAGTTTTGCTTGATTTACGGTCATCGCCTACCGGTAACTCCACGTTCTCTCATACATCAGTCGATCCTAGTTCGCCCCCATCATAAGCACATTAAATTGTCTGTGTTAATCTTCAATGTGCTTATGGTGGAGGCGCGGGGTACCGCCCCCCGGTCCTGTCTGTCGTTGATTGGCTTCAACGTTACATGTATATTTATACTACCATTGTAACGGTTTGTCAACCTTTTTTTGAAATTAATAAGGATTAATATCTAAGTACTTGCCCCATTCGCTATAGTAATGGCGCATACCAACTTCATCATGGATAGTTCCATTTTCATGTCTACCATGCAATATGTTACGTGCTTCAGTACCTTGACGCATTGTAGTTCCTTGTCCTGCTACACCAATTAGGTCTTCATGTAGGTTACGCCCGAACGGTCCCCATATGCTGTTGTGATGGTTGATACGTGTGCGTCTTTCTTCTGGTGTGTCTTTGCGTAGTCCGTAACCTCTAAATTCTATAAGAACTTTATTACAACTTAAAGGAGTAACACTGTCACTTCTATATGCACTACCACGCAAGTTAAAATTAAAGCCTGGAAACAAGTCTACCATATACCATTGGTTGGGTGGTAGATTAGGAAAGGACAGTTCGCCTCTATCTTCGAAGCCTTCATACTCTTCGTAGTTAACAGTGAATGAACTTACATTTACATGTCCGTTGTCAAAAGGTATGTTCTTACGTGCAAAGTATTCATCGTTAAATCCACTTACACGATTGAAGTAGTGCATAAAGTCGTGATAGAATTCACTGTTGGTATCGTGCCACAGTTTGTAGTTTGTATCTATAACTGCTTTGTGGTAATGGAACACTTCCATTTCCTCTGTGTCAATAGCATCTGCTATACAATCAAATGCACCTGCTGTCCACTCTTCAACACTCTGTGTAGGATTAGGATCTAGTGTTACCCATACCATACCTCCATGCTTAACTTCACTGTAAAGTGGAATACCACTTGGCATTGTAGTCATGTTTCCTGATGGTTTAACATATTGATCATCTCTATATGCTTTGACAACTTTTACAGTAGGACCTGTATTCACTGCAATAACTGTTTGTCCGGCTATCTGTGTGGTACGAAAGTCTCCAATATTATACATTTCGCTGATATGACACATTGGTACCCATACCTTTGAAAAGATACGTTCTTGTTCTTGTGAAAATATTTCTGGACTGTTGTAGGCTGTGCTGCTGATTGATTCTACGTTAGGTTGTGCTAACCAATTTTTATGATTACGTGGTGGCATGGTTTCTCCTTATGCTATATTTAAATTATTATAGCACAGAAAAAATATAAAATCTAATAGACTGTGTCTATTGATTAATAGTAAGGATTGTTAAAGTTAGGATCGTCCATTCCGTCTACCGCTGTGACTTCTGGAATGTAATGTTTAAGCATGTTCTCTACACCCATTTTAAGAGTAATTGTACTACTTGCACAACCAGAACATGATCCTTGTAGTAAAACACTTACACGGCCTGTTGACTGATCGAAGTCTTCAAATTTAATAAAGCCTCCGTGTTGTTCTACTGCCGGCTGAACTTGTTCATCAATTATAGTATTGATTCTTTTTACTATTTCGTCGTATTCTTCTTTATTCATATAGGTATTTATCGTAAAAGTTGGCTCTAGAGGTAAGAAAAGGGGAGCCTTACGACTCCCCCCACAGTTTAAGCGAACTGCTTTGCTATTTCTCTTTCTGCTTCCGTAGCCATTTCTTTATCCCACTTGTCCAAATGCTTTTTCATAAAGCGATTGAACACAGGAGGTATAAGTGCTAGTGCAAACAGAGTAAAATACCCTACACCTGTGTTAGGTGCACCTACTTCGTCAAGTTCCCAGAAGTGTGTTTCACCTCTGTCATGATG
>CENZ01092043.1_pt1 | contig 28669 bp, 25 predicted proteins | sample 361341 | NCBI WGS metagenome assembly CENZ01 (sample SAMEA2619782, study PRJEB7988) | marine metagenome | biome: marine biome (ENVO:00000447); feature: deep chlorophyll maximum layer (ENVO:xxxxxxxx); material: "saline water (ENVO:00002010), including plankton (ENVO:xxxxxxxx)" | depth 50 m
TCAAGCTCGCCGGGTAGCGGGCCGTCACAGTCCAGTATGACTTCATCCGTCGGCGCGATTGACTGATCAGACTCTCAAGGCAACCAATCAGCTGATTAGTGTCATCACCGCCGTAGGTACACAGCAGAATACTTGCAGTGAGTTCCACGATGATCGCTTCTGTTGGCGATGAATCAGACATGCATGCACTTTATCATCTGGCGGCATGGCATCCACGCAGGCATGCATCCACATATTACATATCCATGCATCCACGAAAGACGGTAGTCAATCATGACTGTTCTCCATGGGGTTCCTGTCGCATGCATGCTTTGTTTCAACATGCGTCTCAGGCATAGTCCCGGACCCACACTGTCTGGTATGCCTGTTGAGCCCGTATTCTCGGATGCAGTTCTGTTTGTCAACTCGTCGCTCAATGTTGCTTCTGCTGACACTCGTGGTGTCCTGTTCATTGGATCAGCAGACAGAGCCTCCAGGTTCACTGTCCATTCCCGAACATCCATCGATCCCGTCCGAGAGAGAGCGTTTTGGGATTGTCATTCCTGACGAATACGCATGGATGAACGCGACAGGCACTGAAGCAGTCCGTGCTGCAGTTGTGCGTGAAACGCAATACGCGAGTACAGTACTGACACCACTTGCCCCCCTGGCAAGTCATTTGCAGCAAGAGATGAACAGTCGTCTGCCCGTGACAACCAGCACTTCTGTCGTCGTTGACGACATGGTCTATGAACGAGAGATACGGCCGGGCTATCAGTATGCGTTTCACACCCGGCATCGTCTTCCAGGTGGAGACAAGGAATTTCTGGTTGATGAGAATACGCGAGCTTCAGGTCACGACTACTATCATTTGCGAAACTGGTCACTTGATCCGTCAGGAACAAGGCTTGTGCTCGCAGAAGACGTGACCGGCGACGAACATTATCGCCTTGCCTTCCTTAATGTTAATGGTACTGCTTCGTGCTGTGACATTAGCAATACAAATGGCGATATGGTCTGGGGAGCGCAGGGGCGCCGCCTGTACTTCATTGCGCGCGACCCGGTGACCACTCGACCTGCCACGGTCATGGTGCGTGAAGATGATCAGGTCCACGTGCTGTATACAGAAAAGGATCCAAGGTTTGCTTTATCGCTGAGGGAGTCTCGCTCGAAGCGGTACATCCTGGTGAACGCGACCAGTAGCGGTGGAAATCGTATCCTGAAGATCGACCGGAAGCTGCCCACCGGGCCGGTTGAAGTTCTCGGATGGGAAGAGGGGACGTTCCACCAGTTGGTTCATATCGAAAACGCTGAGGATCTTGGACAGTTTTACCGGCTGACCACATCGCCCGGTGGTGTCGGCCTTTTCAGGGCGGATGCCAGGGGAAACTGGCACCACGCGTTGCCTGAAGCTCTGAGAGGTGGTCCGACACCGATTGATTTTGAGGTCTACCCGGACCACCTGGCGTTACACTACCGTCACCGCGCCAAGGAATACCTCAAACTCGTTGATCGATTGACGGACGCGGTCGAGGACGTTCCGGTGGTTGTGCCTTTGCAGACGTTGCAGCTTCGGCGGTCAAGCCAGTTGATGGAAACTTCGCTGTCAGGCGAACCTGGGGGGACACTCGGTTATGAATTGAGGCATCCATTGGCCTCAGCGATCAGGATGCACTACAACGTCGCGACTGGCTCGCAGTCCGCATCCGTTTCACATCGCCGTGGTCTCGAGACTTTGCGGAACACTTATCACGGTGAAGTGAAACAGATTGCTGCGAGGGACGGAACGTTGGTGCCGGTTTCGCTGCTCTATCGATCTGATCGATTCCTGCGACGTCGATCACCACTGCTGGTGAATGTTTATGGTGCGTATGGGGCACCACTGAATAAGGGCTACCGGGTAGGCTGGCAAGGATTACTGGATCGAGGGTTTGTGATTGCGATGGCCCACGTTCGCGGCGGTGGCGCCGATAACGGTGATTGGCACCGGAAGGGTAGTGGCGCCAGAAAGGACGTTGCCATTTCGGATTTCCTCGACGTGATTCACGGACTCGTCATCGAGGGATATGGTGATCCGGGAAGAGTCTTCGCGCAGGGCACGTCTGCCGCAGGTGTGATTATCGGTGCCAGCATCAATATTGAGCCCGATCTGTTTGCCGGTATCGTGCTGACCCGACCCTTTGTTGACGTTGCCAATACCCTGATGGACGAAAATCGGCCGCTGACGCTGGGAGAATACGGGGAGTGGGGAGATCCCAGGACGCTTGAAGGGCTTCGGCGGATCCTGTCCTACTCTCCCTATGACAACATCAGGTCAGCGTTGTTGCCATCGATGTTGATCCGGTCATCCGCTTCTGACCAGCGAGTGCAGACCAGCGAACATCTCCGTTGGGTCGCACGACTTCGAGATCACAACATGGCTGATTCATCCATTCTCCTGACCATCGATCAAGCAGGGCATCGGGGCGTTTCGGACCGACACGACCGGTACCACCAATTGGCGGAAGCCCATGCGTTCCTTCTATCAATCGCGGACCAGAATCGATAGGCACCGAAGGATCAGGCTAGCTGCGACGTCTGATTTCAGTCGAAGACAGGTCATGCCGAAATCTGTCTTCGGGTATCTCGATACAGAGTGAACGCAGGGCGTCAGGGATGTCGACAGAAGCAAGGCTCTCAAAACCAGACTCGATCTTTCGTCCAAACACAAGGAACCGGCAGTTGGCGTCACTGAGTGAGCGCAGTCCTGATTGCAGGTTTTCTTCCGGATCGGAATGCTGCGCTGAGTGGTAGTAGCGGGCACTGCCAATACGCGTCACGGTGTCGACACCGACTATGAACGTGACCCCAGGAAACAGCTGAGCTTTGGTGACAAAAGTGGGGGCGTTGGTGTAGACAAGTGGATAGCGATCACCGATAGCCTGCTGCCGATTTCTCATTTCGATGAAGTCGATCGGTGGTTTATCAACGTTGAATGTTGATATCTCCAGCACAGTCCGTTCCCTGGTCATTTCTTCGGATATGCGAGCCATCTCCTCGTGCCCCTGGTGAAGGGGATTGAATGAGCCTGAAAACAGCAACCTGGTTGATTGTTCCGGTGATGTGGTCGTGTTTCGTCCCGCGAGCAGGTCCTGCCATGCTTTCGGCGCGTCGACGTGGTCGTCCCCAACGTCTGCGATGGACAACGTCAACGGTTGCTCCGTCACCCCCGCAACGGTCGCAAGAAGATGGATGATCGCATCGCTGCAAGCGCGTTCCTGTTCAGCCCGCGTCCCTGCGTCGAACGCGATGGATCGCGTATGGGTTTGTCCCATGGTCTGGGCCGCGATGAAACATCGGTCGGTGCCACGACGTACTCGATCTGTGGCCAGAGCTGCGGTACAACCGAGACCAACGATATGCTCGTCACCCCCATTCAGCACTCTGGCCCGTTGATAGCCTGACATGGCTAATTGACGCGCTGTGGTTTCCGAGGCTGACTGCTCAGGTGCTCGTCGAATATAATCAGCCAGTGCGTTCCCATCGTAGGGAACCGTGGCTTCCAGCAGCGTCCTGGATGCGCCGGGGACGGCCAGCAAATCGGAAATTGCTGATGTGCCGCCGCCCGTGACCGCCAGCACACATCGGATGTCGCTATTATGGATTTCGGGTATGAATTCAGACAAGACGGGATTAACCGGCATCAGCAAGGTATACGTTGGATGAAGACTAGCATGTTACGTGATCAGCCAGCAGCGAGGACGTTTTCGGCCGCACTGGTGCTTCTGCTTGTGGTGTACTGCGCCACCACGAGTGCCAGTGAGGTCCAGGTTCTCACTGCAGAGGACCTGGCGAACTACCAGTTTACCAGGTACGAAGACCCACCACCGCCCGTTATTAGAGAGATGAACCTCGGCTATCGCACGATCCTGAAAAACAAGCGACGGGAGGTCGCTGATTTACTGGCTCGACGCGTGGGTGTATTGAGACTGACCGGCACACAAGCCGACATCCCCGCACTGCAGCAACTCTATGATCGTAGAATCGTCCCCCATAATGATGTACTGACCTGGCAGGCAGTCGGGATTGCGTTTGGTGACATCCTGGCGAACGAACTGGATCTGGAGTGGATCGTCTACGAGGACCATCGGGGAGTCAGCAAAGCGCTTCGCTGGCGCAAGACAGATAACTTTGTTTTTCCTGTGACGATGTTCTCGAAGCGACTCCGATATGGTGAGGCGTTGGACCTGCAGGCAATATACGACGTCATGGAGGAACGTGTGGCAGGTTTCAAGTTGCCTCTTGAGCACCTAACGCGTTGACGCATGAAATCTGCTGCATGGGATGAAGATCCCGGTAAAGCGCGCTAGACTAATCCCCGCGTGGGATAGTGAATCGGACGTTGTCTGATCGGGGAACTGTTCCACTCATCCAGACGATTGCCAGAAGATTGAGAGGTCCACTTTGAAAAAGTATGTAATGGGCAGCCTGAAGTTCCTGTTCGTGGACTCGACCGTCAATATCCTAGGCGATTTGTTCGAGCAGCCGCTGGTCATGTGGGCATTCATTGGATGGGGCTGGCTGTGTGTACTGGCCATCGCGACCAGCCTGTTTGCGTTGCTCCCTGAGATTGCTTTGACTGTCTTCGACATGCTGTTCTGATACGGCTCGGCGAAACGAAATTCTTCCGATATTCGTCCGCCTTCTCTTTTTCACCTGCGTTCTCTTGCACCCTGTATGCCTCTTTATAGATCGGCAGGAGGGATGAGAGACTCAGCGTTTCAACTGTGTTGCGAGCGCTGCCATCACCTTGTCACCAAACACGTCTGTTGCGACGACCTCCGTTTTTGCAGAGACACTCGCCAGGTCAGCGGTTGTGTAACCGTCTTCGAAGACTGATTTCATGGCCTGCCAGACGGCTCTGGATTCTTCAACCAGGCCGAAGCTCATTTCAAGCATCATGGCCACTGAACCAATCATCGAGTAGGGGTTGGCAATATTCTGCCCGGCGATATCTGGTGCGGAGCCATGCGAAGGTTCGTAGTACGCCTTGTCAGGACCAATGCATGCCGAGGGCATCAAACCCAGGGATCCGAGGATGCCGCCTCCCTGGTCGCTCAGGATGTCACCAAACATATTCTCCATGACCATCACATCAAACTGACCCGGATTCAGGCAGAGTGCGGTCGCCGCCGCATCCACCAGCATGTGCCTGACCTCAACGTCCGCGTAGTCCGCATGCACCTCATCGAGGATCTCGTTCCAGAAGACGCTGGACATCAGCACATTGCTCTTGTGGATGTTGTGAAGGATCCCCTTGCGCGACCTGGCCTGTTCGAACCCAACAATCAACACGCGTCGCACCAGGTCCTCATCGTAGTCGAGAGACTCACGAACGTAACGCTTACCGGCGTCGTTGATGCCTCTTTCCTTCTCTCCAAAATACAGTCCACCAACAAGCTCTCGTATCAACAGGATATCGATGCCATCGCCGATGATTTCAGATTTGAGCGGTGAGAAGTGGGCCATGTCCTTCGTCAAGGTAATCGGCCTGAAATTTGCGAACGTGTCGTAACGTGCTCTCAGCGGCAGAATCGCGCCGCGCTCCGGTTGTTCGTCCACGGGAATTTTTGCGGATTCCTCGTGGCTCAGACCCACGGGTCCTTTCAGAATGGCATCCATGCCATCGCAGATTTGTTTGGTTTCATCCGGAAACGCCTTGCCGTGCTCAAAATAGGCGGCAGCACCAAAGGCGGCCGGGACCAGTTCAAAGCCGAGGTCCCGATGCTCAGAAAGGACGTCAAAGACCCTCACAGCTTGGGCCATGATTTCTGGGCCGATGGCATCACCAGCAAGGATTGCGATTCGGTGGGTGTTGCTCATGGTCTGTTCCGGGTTACCGAGGAAGCGCGGCATTCTATCGAATGCGCCGCCGTCCGACCACGGCCAGCGCCGAGATTACCGGTTCTGTGGCGAGTACATCAGATGAGGTATGCGCTCCTCCTGCCAGCTTGCAAGGTCGGCCTCAACCCATTCCTCCAACAGGCCCCACGCGTCATCGCCGTCAACCCAACGGCGCAATTGATCGCTGCCGTTGATGACATCAATTGGTAAACGATCCGGTTCATATTCATACGCCTGGTTGTGCCAGAGGTCATAGTCGGGTGCCACTGTGCGTAGGGCTCGCAGGAGTCCAGCAATCAGCCGGTAAGGAACAAAGTGACCGGGATTGTAGTGAGGTTGCACCGCATGCAATTGCAACCCGTGACAGAGCACACCCACATGCTTGTGAAAGGTAGGTTCAAAGTAGCACCGGCGGAGCAGGCAACCATCGAGCCACGACGGCATCTGATCTGTTACGACCTCGGTCAAGGCAGCCGGGTCGATGTCAGGCGCGCCGATTACTTCCAGTGGTATTGTGGTCCCCCGTCCCTCGGAAAGTCGGGTACCTTCGAGTAACACGCTGCCAGCGAAACATCGCGCCATGTTCACACTGGCTGCATTGGGGCTCGGATTTATCCATGGTAGCGGTGAAGGCCATCCGAAGTCCGGGGCTCCAAAATGATAGTCGGTCATGGGTACCACCGACAGATCGACATCGAGATTGTGCTTGGCAACATACCAACGGGCCAGTTCACCGACTGTCAATCCGTGTCGCATCGGCAGGGTGTCGCAGCCTACAAAACTCTCATGACCCTCGATCAGGCGAAGGCCGTCAATCTCTCTCCCCGCAGGATTGGGTCGGTCGAGCACTATCACACTGGTATCAGTCCCTGAGCAGGCTTCGAGTATGTAAGTGAGAGTCGTGATGAATGTATAGATCCTCGTGCCAATGTCCTGAAGATCGAACAGGATGGCATCGAGTCCGTCCAGCATTTCACTGGTAGGCCTTCGGTGCTGCCCATAGAGACTGATCACCGGCAAGCCCGTCACAGGGTCAAGGTAGTCGTCAGACTCGACCATATTGTCCTGTTTGTCTCCGCGCATTCCATGTTGAGGTCCAAAGGCCCGGGCGACATGAGTCCCGTGTTGAAGCAACACGTCAATCGTATGGTCACCATGCCCGGTGACGGAAGCGGGGTGGGCGACGAGTCCATACTGCCGTTTGTCCGGCGGTTGGCTTAGCCAGTTATCTATACCCGTATACAAGGATTTGCTCGTTGGTAACGTCCTGATGTTTGACGATCATCATAAGGTGACCACAAGGACATGACCATCCGGGTTGTGAAAGTCGGGTATCGGCCCTGGGTGGTGCAACGCCAAGAAGTGTTTGTCCGTGGCTGTCTCCAGCACGGCGCAAACCCCGATATGACATTGGCCGCAGAAATTATGGTGGAGACGGGCAGTCAGGTCGTAGCCGTGCGCGGCCCGGTTCGCATGAATCGATAGAGGCACCAGACCTGTGCTCTCTGTCATACCCACACGCTCGCCGGTAAACGAGTAGCAGTTCCAATCCCGTAACGGTGACAGGTTGAGTTCTGTGTAGCGTTCACCCTGGCGGACGAACAGCTCGAAGCATGTCCTTTCCCAGAGTTTGTGTTTTCGTGCTGCAGGTGCAAGAACCTCTGACTCAAACGGGAAACAGACGTCCAGGTCAGGCCCCAGTTTCCAGTGCACTCGTATTTCACTGGGCAGAATAGTCAGGCTGCCGCTGATCATAACAGAGGATTCTGTCCGCGTGGACAGTTGAAAATCGAAGGATTGCTGCACGCAGTCATTGTGTCACAGACCGGATCGACTCGTTTACAAAGGTCCTGGAACACGGGTACCTCGCAGTCAAACCCATAGGCTGTGCAGCTAGAACTGGAATTCATCGTCCTGTCACTGGTGCATATCAGCGGCTGCGGTGTTTAATGAAGCTCGCGGGTCGCCTTGAAACTGGGAGTGTTGATGAATACCGATGTGGATCTTTTTGTTATTGGAGTGGGCTCCGGTGGTGTTCGTGCTGCACGAATGAGTGCTGCATATGGTGCTCGAGTGGCGACTGCGGAGGACCGTTACATGGGTGGCACCTGTGTCAACGTCGGTTGCGTCCCCAAAAAGCTCTTCTACTATGCGTCCCACTTCGTCGAAGACTTCCATGACTCGGAGGGATATGGGTGGCAGCCAAATTCACAGGCGTTTGAGTGGCAAACCCTGCTCGACAATAAGAATGCAGAAATCAGACGATTGAACGCCATCTACAAGGGCATGCTGGACAATGCAGGGGTCACTCACTATGACGGTCGTGCCCGGATCGTCGATGCGCACCATGTCGCGGTAGGTGATCAGGTCATTTCCACCGACAAAATCCTGATCGCGACGGGCGGCTGGCCTGTGCCTCTGGAGATTCCAGGCGCGGAACATGCAATCACCTCCAATGAGGTTTTCTACTTGGATGATATTCCCCGACGCTCACTGGTGATCGGTGGTGGCTATATTGGGGTTGAGTTTGCAGGGATATTCCAGGGCCTGGGTGCGGAAAGTCACCTGTCCTATCGTGGTCCAATGTTCCTGCGTGGTTTTGACGATGACGTCCGCTCTCTGGTTGCAGAGGAACTGCGTCGAAAAGGCGTGGCGTTGTATTTCAATTCGGTACCCGAGTCTATAGATCGACAGAAAGATGACTCGCTGCTGGTGCGCTTTGCCGACGGTTCCTCCCTTGAAGTGGACCTTGTACTTTCTGCGATTGGACGCAATCCTGCAGTGAGCGATATTGGTCTCGAAAACGTTGATGTCGCGTGCCGGGAGAACGGCGCCATTATCGTAGACGAAGAGTTTCGAACGTCGGAGCCCTCCATTTATGCGCTGGGAGATGTTATCGACAGGGTTCAGCTCACACCGGTTGCCATCACCGAAGCGATGGCTTTTACGCGACGCCAGTTTCTGTCGCAGGACACAGTGATGGACTACGAGGGTATTCCGACAGCTGTCTTCTGCCAACCGAATATCGGAACAGTGGGGCTCACCGAAACCCAGGCGCTCGAAACCGGACATTCGATCGACATATATCGATCTTCGTTCAAGGCACTCAAGCATACGTTGTCCGGCAACGAGGATCGGACCATGATGAAAATGGTGGTCGATCGCGACACCGACAAAGTGTTGGGTATACACATGGTCGGTGCTGATGCCGGGGAAATTATCCAGGGGATGGCGGTCGCACTGAAGGCCGGTGCCACTAAGGCAGTGTTTGACAGCACGGTCGGCATTCACCCTACCTCCGCGGAGGAGTTTGTCACGATGCGCGAACCGGTGACTGACTGACCCCAATACGTCTGCGGTTGTGTGATATCGTCCGCCGCTGGTGGAGGAAGCGTCACGGAGCAAATAGTCATGGACCTGATCACAGGGGTTCTCAATTTTCTGGACAGTCTGATGGGTTCGGCGGTGTGGTTCCCGTTTGCACTCCTTGGAACGGGACTGTTTCTGACCGTGTACCTGGGATTCCCTCAGATACGGTACTTTCGACATGCCCTGGCTCATGTCCGTGGCAAATACGACAAGCCTGGCGCGGAAGGAGATGCGACACACTTTCAGGCCCTGACCACGGCGATCTCAGGAACCGTTGGAACCGGCAACATCGGTGGCGTGGCTTTCGCCATTTTCCTTGGAGGGCCAGCAGCGCTTTTCTGGATGTGGGCGACCGCATTCGTCGGAATGACTTCCAAGTTTGTCGAGGTGACGCTGTCCCACAAGTATCGTGAGAAGGATGCCAACGGGCATATTGTAGGCGGCCCCATGTACGTCATGGAAAAGGGCCTCAACATGAAATGGCTAGCGGTCCTGTTTGCGATCGCCACCGTCATTTCATCCTTTGGCTCCGGCAATCTGCCTCAGAGCAGAGGTATCGCGGATGGTGTCGAGGCGACCTTTGGCGTACCGAGCATTGTCACCGGGGGTGTGCTCGCCATACTTCTCGGATTGGTCCTGCTGGGTGGCGTGCAACGCATTATCAAAACCGCCCAGAGTCTTGTGCCGACGATGTCGGTGATCTACGTCATAGGTGCACTCGGTGTGATCTTCTGGAATCTTCCCCAGATCGGGCCCTCATTTGCGGCAGTCTTCAGCGACGCATTCACTGGTTCGGCTGCGGCGGGTGGTTTCCTCGGTGCGAGTTTTGCCTATGCGTTCAATAAGGGTGTGAATCGAGGCTTGTTCTCGAACGAAGCTGGGCAGGGTTCTGCGCCCATCGCACACGCGGCGGCGAAGGCAGACGAACCGGTTTCAGAGGGAATGGTCTCCATTCTCGAGCCTTTCATTGACACGATTATTATCTGCACGCTGACAGGCCTTGTGATTCTTTCATCCGGCGTATGGACCACCAAGTTCGAAACGGGCTTTGGCCGTTTTGATACCGAGGTGATCAGCGGTAACTACAGCGACCAGCTCGATGAAGACCGTGCGGCGTTGTTCATTCATCTGCAACCGGCGTCCACATGGCCCGCAACCATGTTCGGTGAGTCGCCGGTCGACACCGTTGCGGCGTTTGATGGTGAAATCGAGGTTGTCGCAGGACGCTTGGTGACCCCTGATATCACGATCCTGCACAACCGCTCCGTGGCAGAGGAAGTGAGGGTGACCGTTGATGGGATGCCCTATTCAGGATCGATCGTGGTTGAAGACGGGTCAGTGACCTCCGATGTTGATATCCGTGGTCGCTCCCTCGTTCATTCTGTCGAACTGACCACACACGCATTCAAACAGGGGGCCTTTGGAGACTGGGGGCAGTACATCGTGTCTGTGGGTCTGGTCTTATTCGCGTTCTCGACGGCGGTGGCCTGGTCTTATTACGGCGACCGGTCCGTGACCTACCTGCTGGGGGTGCGAGCGGTCGTTCCGTATCGTGTGTTGTACGTCGCAGGGTTCTTCGTCGCGGCCGTCGTCGATACTGGACTCATCTGGCTCATTTCAGCCGTAACGGTCGCACTCATGACCCTGCCCAACCTGCTCTCCATGATCTGGTTGAGACAAGAAATGAAGGCAACCGTTGCGGAGTATTGGGAGAAGTTTGAAGCGGAACACGGTTCGCGCGGATCATCACAGGACAATGGTCGATGACGTTTCGAAGAGGATCCAGACATGGCAGATGAAGCGTTTGAACTGAAATCGACTCGCGAAATACCGCTTCTCGGCATTACCGCGGAAACCTACGAACACCGGGTGACCGGTGCAACGCATTACCATCTTGCAGCGGACAACAGTGAAAACGCCTTCATGGTCGCGTTTCGCACAGTTCCGGAGGATTCGACAGGCGTCGCACATATCCTTGAGCACACTGCGCTCTGCGGGAGTGAGCGCTTTCCGGTTCGGGATCCGTTTTTCCTGATGATCCGGCGGTCACTGAACACCTTCATGAATGCGTTTACCGGCAGTGACTACACCGGTTATCCCTTTGCCAGTCAGAATAGAAAGGACTTCTACAACCTGCTTGATGTGTATCTCGACGCAGTCTTTTTCCCTCTACTGGACCCCCTGGACTTCGCGCAGGAAGGACATCGAATTGAATTTGAAAACCCCGAGGATCCGCAATCTGCGCTGACGTACAAGGGAATCGTCTTTAACGAGATGAAGGGGGATATGAGCTCCCCGGTCTCCACTCTGTATGAGGAGCTTTCCGCGGCGTTGTTCCCGGGTAACACCTACCACTACAACAGCGGTGGCGATCCTGCGGAGATTCCGAACCTGACCCACGAACAACTGGTCGCGTTTCATCGATCGCACTATCATCCGTCCAACGCCATGTTCCTCACCTTTGGCGACATTCCTGCCCGGGAGTTACAGGCGCGAATCGAAGAGACCGCGCTCCATCGGTTCGAACGTTCCTCCGATTCAATCAACGTTGATCTTGAAACGCGACTTCGTCGCCCCGTTGAGAAAAAAGCACGTTATGCGATTCCCGAAGATGAGGAGACCGCAGGGAAGACGCACGTTGTACTGGCATGGTTGCTGGGCGAAAACACAGACCTTGAGATGTTGATGAAGTGTCGGCTGCTGTCTGATGTTCTGTTGAGCACGAGTGCTTCACCCCTGCGTAAAGTACTGGAAACCACGGAGCTAGCCAGTGCCCCGTCACCGATGTGTGGGCTTGAGACTCAGGAACGCGAGATGTCATTTGTTTGCGGTGTTGAGGGTACTGATGAGCAACACGCGGGAGATATTGAACAGCTGGTGCTGTCCACGTTGGCACAGGTTGTCGAGGAGGGAATACCGCAGCCGCAGCTGTCTGCCTGTTTGCATCAGATTGAACTGCACCAGCGTGAGGTTGGTGGCGACGGGTATCCCTACGGTCTTCAACTGTTGCTGACTTGTTTGCCGGGGGCGATTCATCGAGGTGACCCGGTATCGCTGTTGGAAATGGATCAGGTGCTTGCTCGTTTGAGGGATGATATTGAAGATCCGGGGTTCATACCTTCTCTTATTACTGAACTACTTCTGGACAACAATCATCGAGTCACGCTGACGATGGTGCCTGACAGGCAGCTGGACCAGGAGAGGCAGGCGACCGAACACGCGGTATTGTCCGGGTTGCAGGCAGAACTCAGTGATGATGATGCAGGGAAGATTGTGGCCGATGCCAGACTTCTCCGTGAACGTCAGGAGTCGGAAGACGATCTGACGCTGTTACCGCAGGTAGGACTCGAGGATGTCGAGTTGGCGAAGACGCCACAGGAACCCTCGCGTCGGGTCGACGGGCTGACGGTGTTCAAAACGGGGACCAACGGACTGGTCTATCATCAGGTGGTGTCTCCTTTGCCGGTATTGGCAACTGATCAATGGCCCCTCCTGCCAATTTACACCACGTTGCTTCCGGAAATCGGTTCAGCGAATCGTGGATACCTGGAGACGCAACATCTACAGCATCTGAAGACCGGTGGATTATCAGCGTTTACCACGTTCCGTACCGATGTCGATTCTCCAGACTGTGTCCAGGCCGCCTTCATTGTGTCGAGCCGCGCACTGAACCGCAATCTCGAGGCCATGCTGGACCTCGTCAGTGACACTCGGATGCGCCCCAACTTCAAAGAGCGTCAGCGCATCAGGGAACTGATTACACAGCTCAGGATTCGACGTGAGGCATCTCTAACTGATGCAGGCCATGACCTTGCGATGTCTGCGGCCGCTGCATGTATTCGCCCCGTCCCTTCGTTGATGTACCAACTGGTAGGTTTTGAAGGGATCAACGCATTGAAGTCATTGGATGACCGCATCGCAGACGATGATGGGCTTGATCAACTCCTTGAGTCGCTGGCACAGATTCAAAAAACGATCAGTGACATGGGCCATCAGAAACTCGCGATCTGTGACGCAGAGTCGGAGGAACGGGTCATCACGACGCTGTTGTCATCTCTCGCGCCAGAGACGACTGACACGACCCTGACGGTATTGACGAGAGATCGATCACCGTTCCAGCAATGGGGTGGCATTCCACAGGATCAGGCCTGGACGACTAGTACGCAGGTGAATTTCTGTGCGAGCGCATTTCCAACCGTCGCGGAGTCGCACGCCGATGGCGCAGCCCTGGCGGTACTCGCCGGTGTACTCCGCAACGGATTTCTGCATGGTGCGATCCGGGAAAAAGGTGGCGCGTACGGAGGGGGAGCGAGTCATGACGGTGCAAATGGGATATTCCGTTTCTACAGCTACCGTGATCCGAACCTGATGGCGACGTTTGATGCCTTCCAGGAATCAGTGAGGTGGCTTCGTCAACGTCCACCGACCTTTGACCAGGTTGAGGAGGCAATTCTGGGGCTGGTGAGTAGCCTTGATGCACCTGGTTCTCCTGCCGGAGAGTGCAGGCAGGCGTTCCACCAGCAATTGTATGGCCGAGACGATGCCCATCGCACCCGCCAACGTGAAAGTCTGTTGTCCGTGACACAGGACGATGTACAAAGAGTTGCTGAAACGTACCTGCATGGACAACCTTTCAGAGCTGTTTTGACGAGCGAAGGCAACGTAGCTGAGTTGCCAGAAGGGTTTGAGACTTTTTCCATCTGAACAAACTCCAAACAGTGCAAAGTGACGTTTGGGGGAATAACACTGATGCATCACGAATGCATGGTAAAGAACCGATTAAACGCAGGCCGGGTTGCTTGACAATGGCAGGGAGCTTCTACATTCTGTCGCCGTCATAGCTCAGCCGAAGGCACGGCTGGCGCGGGTTTCCGGCGACCACAGACCAAGGTACACAAAGGGTACAGGCTTGTCGTTGGAAGGTACTGATTTCATGAAACTCGTTTGCGAGCATTGAAAGCTGTGACATGGCGTGTACACACCGAAAGCGGTGGCGCCGTATAAGAATGAACCGACAATAATGCAAAGGTAGCAGCATGAGAGAGCATCGCAGGCGCGCGCGCCTGACACTTCTGCGTATATCGTGGATAGTCGGCGTATTGTCGATGATCGCGTCAGGATCTGTTCTGGCACAGTCACTGGATGAGGTTCTGGGGGTTCGTGCTTCAACCACGTCAGCCGGCCGAGACTCCCAGCTGAAAATTGATGGCCTGCGTGAAGAAACGCAGGATCTTCTGACGCAGTTTAAACAGGTCATGAAAATCGTTGATGGCCTCAAAGCTTACAATCGTCAACAGGAACGGCTGATCGAAGGGCAGGAGCAGAAGATCGCCGAGCTCAATGTCTCCATCGACCAGGTGACGGTGATTGAGCGTCAGATCGGGCCATTGATTGAGCGCATGATCAACAACCTAGAGAAGTTTGTTGAACTGGATGCACCATTCCTCGTGAGAGAACGTGAAGACAGGATCGCCTTCCTGCGTGAAACGCTTGACAGGTCGGATGTTGCAGTGTCTGAGAAATTCAGTCAGATCCTGCAGGCTTACCAGATCGAGAATGGTTATGGCACAACCATCGATGCCTATACGGACACGATTGAGGTGCAGGGGTCTGAACGTCAGGTTGATATGCTTCGCTGGGGCCGAGTTGTCCTGGCGTTCCAAACGCCTGATCAGGAGATCACGGGGGTCTGGGACAAGAATGCTGGGGACTGGCAGATTCTGGGGAATGAGTTCCGGACCGGTGTTCGGAACGGTATCCGTATCGCACGTAAGACCCAGACCGCCGACATCGTATTGTTGCCACTGCCCGCACCAGGAGAATAAGCATGAAAAGAGCACTCGTACTACTATCCGGATTTGTGCTGGCGCTGAGCTTCAATACGACGTATGCAGAAGAAGCGGAGGAGATACCAGCAAAATCGCTGGCCGAATTGCTTGAGCTGGTTCGCCAGGGAAAAGTTGTCAACGGAAGGATCAACGACCAACGTGAGCGTGAATTCAACGCTGATAAATCACGCCAGAATCAGGCGCTCAGTGACGCAAGGCAACAGCAGCGAAACGAAGAAGCCCGGAGTGAACGTCTGGAGTCCCAGTTCGAGGACAACGAACAGGAGATTGCGGGTTTGGAGGAGATCCTGAGCAGACGACTGGGTTCACTGCGAGAGCTGTTTGGCGTGCTGCAACAGGTGTCAGGCGATACGCAGGGTGTTTTCGCAGGTTCGCTGATCAGTTCACAGTTTCCGGGACGGGAACAGTGGTTGGGTGAATTTGCACAATCAATGGGACGCAGTTCAAAACTGGCGACCATTGAGGAAATCGAACGCCTGTGGACAGAGATTCAGCAGGAAATGACGGAATCCGGCAAGGTGGTTCGATTCAATACCGAGGTCACGGCGGTAGATGGACAAAAAACCCAAAGGGAAATCGTGCGAATTGGTGCCTGGAACCTTGTTTCCGACGGCGAGTACGTGTCATACGACATTGAAAATGACATTGTCAAAGAACTGCCACGTCAGCCTGCAGGTCGGTTCGTCAGCTCTGCGGCGTCTCTTGAAGGTGCAAGCTCCGGCTTTGTTCCATTCGGTGTTGACCCGACGCGTGGTCAGCTGTTGGCACTGCAGGTCGAGATACCCACGATTGAAGAACGTGTTCATCAGGGTGGTACGACTGGCTATGTCATCCTGAGTCTGGGTGTCATTGCCTTGCTGCTGACGCTCGAGCGCCTGGTCAGACTGGGTCTCATGAGCGCGCAGGTCAGCGGGCAGATCAAGAACAGCGATACACCGGGCAATAATCCTCTCGGTCGCATTCTTGCCGTTTACCACAACAACAAGGATGTATCGGCTGAAAATCTGATGCTGCATCTGGATGAGCAAATGCTGAAGGAACGGCCGAAGATCAATCGGAATATTGCGTTCATCAAAATCATCTCGATGGTGGCACCCCTGCTGGGCCTGCTGGGAACAGTGACGGGGATGATCATCACGTTCCAGGCGATAACCCTGTTCGGTACCGGCGATCCCAAAACGATGGCGGGTGGTATCTCCCAGGCGTTGATGACAACTGTGCTCGGCCTGGTTGTCGCAATCCCGACCGTCCTGTTGCATAGCATCGTTCATTCGCGAGCCCAATCAATCCAGCATGTTCTTGAGGAACAAAGTGCAGGAATGATTGCCGAACACGTAGAAGGTGGGAAGGCAGCGTAGTTCCACATGGAAAACATACTTGTTGCGATAAGAACCTACTTTGAGGCCGGCGGCGATGTCCTCTGGCTGATCGCAGCGGCTACTTTTGTAATGTGGCTGGTGATCTTTGAGCGTTTTCTTTTTCTGTTCACGGAACATAAAAAGGATGTTGCGCAGGTTCTGGTTTACTGGAACAACCGATCCGAACGGCAGTCCTGGACTGCTGAGGCGATCAGCGAGCGACTGATCTCAGAGGTCAACGCGAAACTGAACACGAACATGGCCATGATCAAGACACTGATTTCATTGTTGCCTCTGCTTGGTTTGCTGGGCACCGTGACAGGTATGATTCAGGTCTTTGAAGCAATGAATCATACTGGTGGCAATGCGCGTTCGATGGCTGCGGGGGTGTCGGCAGCAACGATTCCGACTATGTCCGGCATGGTTGCGACGCTGTCGGGTGTCTTCGCCAATACGTTCCTGATGTCGAAGATTTCCGATGAGGAAGAGTACATCAAGGACAACCTATCCACTGATTATTAGTCTACTGATTATTAGACAGGCATCGAGATGGCGAGACGGGTATCACAGGATTCTGAAGACAAGGTTGCGGACTTGACGCCCATGCTGGACGTTGTGTTCATTATGCTGATCTTCTTCATCGTGACTGCGACGTTTATCAAAGAAACCGGCGTCGAAATTGATCGGCCGGATACGGAAACCGCTGAACTCAAGAAGAAGGTGTCACTCCTGGTGGGCGTTGCACCGGATAGCCAGATCTGGATCGACAAGAAGAAGGTCGATGTCCAAAACGTCAGGCCCATGATGGAACGTCTGCATGCGGAGAATCCCCTGGGTGGACTGGTGATCAAGGCTGACAGCGAGTCGAAGGTTGAGAAAGTGCTGGCAGTGATGGATGCCGCAAGGAACATCGGTATCGTGAAAGTGGCGATCGCTTCGGAGGATGCACAATGATTGCAGTCCGACTCGGTGCCTCAGCGGTTGTTGGGGTCTTTGTTACTCTGGCACTGTTCTATCTGATGCAGTATCTGATTGCTTCGAGTGGTAGCGCACTCACTGACGAAAGTGATATTCGCCTGGTCGACTTTGTGCGGGTCAAACAGGACCAGGAAGTACAGGCGAAACAACGGAAACCCAAGAAGCCACCACCCCCCGATGAGCCGCCTCCTGACGTTCCCCCACAACAGTTTGATGTGAACATTGATACCAATGCTTTTTCCATGGCGGGACTTGATGCGGGTGCAGGACTGAATACCGGCGGTGGTATCGGCATGGGAGATGGTGAGTACCTCCCGATTGTGCAGGTGCAGCCACAATACCCGCAGCGGGCACTCGCGCGAGGTCTTCAGGGATGGGTCGTGCTGGAGTTTACTGTGACCGAGACGGGTAGCGTTTCTGACCCGGTGGTGGTCGCCAACTGTGCGTTTGTAAAAACACCACGATCAGATGAGGAATGTGAAGACAGTCCCAACAGTGTCTTTGATAGAGCTGCTGAAAGGGCCGTCCTGAAGTTCAAGTACAAACCGAAGGTTGAAGACGGTGTACCCGCCGCGACGACGGAAGTGCCCTTTCGACTGAGATTCCAGATGGCGGACGAAAGATAATCGCCGAACACCTCATAAACCCTGCCATATTGAGCGGACATGGGAGATTAACCATGAGAAAACTGGTCAGAAACACCGCAATCGCCTTGTTCCTGGTGGTGGCCGCAACCCATCCGACGTCGCCCGTGGTCCCACAAGCGAGCGCCGCTAAAGAAAAGGAACAGGACAAACGGCGGGTGATGCCCGTGACAGAGGTAATTAATCGACGTCTGATGGAAGCGCGAGTCCTGATCGATCCGGCGTCCGAGCTGGAAGAGGGTGAGGACGAGTCCCTGTTGCCTGATCCGGACCCAAGGGGTGCGATAGAACTCCTGAACAGGATCAAGGATCGCAAATCCCTTAATCCTTCTGAACGGGCAAATGTCCACTATCTGCTCGCGTTTGCCTACTACTCGCTCGAGGACATTCCAAACGCGGTGAAGTCCTACGAAATGATTCTGGCGCAGTCACCCGGCATCAAGATCAGGTTCGAATTGACCGTTCTGCGCTCGCTCTACCAGATTCAGATGGCCGAAGAGAACTTTCGTGAAGCCCTGGACTACATGGATCGATGGGAAACGCTGAACCTGGCACCTGACCTTAATCTGCAGTTCGCGCGTTCCAACGCCTGGTTCCAGCTGAAGAACTACCGCGAATCGCTCAAGTACGCATTGTTGCTGGAAGAGATGGCCATCGAACAGGGCAAGCCTGTCAAAGAGCTCTGGTGGTATGTGCAGGTGCTTGACTACACGGAACTCAAAGACATCGATAACGTGATCAAGGTCCTTGAGAAACTGATCGTGCACTATCCGAAGAAGCGTTACTGGATGCACCTTGCCGCCATGTACTCGGAGAAGGAGATGGAAAGTCAGGCACTGTCGACGTACTACGCTGCCTACACTCAGGGCCTCCTGGAGAAGGAGTCTGAGTACGTCATGCTGGCTCAACGGCTCCTGTCTGCTGAGGTACCATTTGAAGCGTCACAGATCCTTGATGAAGGCTTCAAGGAGGAAATCATTGAAGAGAACGAAAAGAACATCAAGCTTCTTGCCATGGCCTACACGATGGCCCAGGAACATACCAAGGCCATTGATGCATGGAGCGACGCCACACGTTTCGCAGAGGATGGCATGATTTTCTATCGTCTAGCACATGCGTTGCAGAGTGAAGACAGGCACCGTGAAGCGGTCAAAGCCTACGACGATGCATTGGACGCGGGTGGTATGGACGATGAGTCGGAGATTCATTTCTGGAAAGGCAACTCCCTGCTTCAGCTCAACGACTATGACGCCGCAATTGCAGCATTCCGGGAGTCCCGAAAAGGTGACAACAGGACGCGGCGTCGCACGGCGGATCAGTACATCAAGTACATTCGCAGTGAAAAGCAGAGAATCGCTGCACTTGAGGAAATGACCGCGGGACTCTAAACCTCCCGCGTGGTGAGTGTGCTGGCGTGTCACGCCAAGCGCCAGGTTCTGATTCTTTGCCACAGCAGCCGCATTAGCGGACTCGTCAACACCGCAACCGTAATAACGGTCAGCGACATGGTCAATGGGCGATCCCAGAGAAAACTCCAGCTGCCGTCAGAGAGCGTCATCGCTCGCCTCAGGTTATCTTCTAGCATGCCACCCAGTATAAACCCCAGCAGCAAGGGGGCCATTGGGAAGTTTAGTTTTCTCAAGAACACCGCAATACACGCGATGATCACCATGAGCTGTATATCGAACGTGTTGAAGGAGACGAGGTAGACCCCCATCGTTGAGAAAAACACAATGATGGGCACCAGGTAGTTCCTGGGAATGGTTAGCAGGCGGGCGATCCATGGAATCAGTGGCAGATTCAGGACAAGAAGAAATACATTCCCTACGTACATCGACACAATGACTGCCCAGAATACCTCCGGCTCATCAATGAACAGGCGAGGTCCTGGCTGAATCCCGTAGGCGATCAATGCGCCCAGTAACACCGCTGTTGTGCCGGAGCCAGGAATACCCAATGTGAGCAACGGCACGAACGAACCTGTACAGGCGGCATTGTTGGCGGATTCCGGTGCCGCAAGACCACGAATGTTGCCTTCTCCAAAAGGCTTGTTGACGAGGTCTGATTCCGAGCTTGCGGTGTTGTGGTGGCTAGATGGGGCCAGCCTTCTTTCCGCGCCATAAGCCAGAAATGAAGCGATGGTAGCACCGGCTCCTGGCAGGGTGCCGATCAGGAAGCCGAGGACAGACGATCTGCCTACGACCGGTGCGAGTTCAGCGGCTTCGCAGCGCGACACCGCCATGTTTGTGGTTCGAAGTCGTGACTGCAGATCAAACATGTCCGCATTTTTGCCTGGAAGCGCCATCATGATCGCCTCGGACAGCGCAAATGTGCCCATCGCGAGGACCAGGAAACTGATGCCATCGATCAGATCACTTCGCCCGAATGTGAACCTTTGCACGCCAGCGGTGAGATCAGTACCGACAGTTGCCAGCATCAGTCCTAGGCACGTCATCACCAACGCTTTCAGATACTCACCACGAGATGCAAACGCTGACACGAGGGTGAGACCGAGCAGCATCAACAGGAAATAGTCTGCAGACTGAAACCCGAGTGCGATATCGGATAGCCAGGGTGCTGACAGAACCAGAAACAGCGCAGCCAGCGTTCCACCGACGAATGATGAATAGGCAGCGATGGCAAGTGCTTTACCGGCAAACCCGGATCGGGCCAGGGGATAGCCGTCAAATGCCGTTGCGACCGTGCCTGCAACCCCCGGCGCGTTGATCAGGATTGAAGATGTTGAACCCCCAAAGATCGCACCGTAGTAGACACCTGCCAGTAGAATCATTCCGCTTGCCGGGTCGAATCCATAGGTCACCGGGATCATCAGGGCAATGGCTGAGATCGGACCCAGGCCGGGCAGCATGCCGATGAGAGTACCAATCGCACAACCCGACAGGACGAGTAGCAGATTTTCAGGAACCAAGACGGTGTTCAGACCGATCAGTAGCCCTTCGATCACGCGGAGGCTCCATTCATCATCGACCCGAAGTACCCGGGATCGAGATAAATGCCGAGAGAGGAAATCAACCATTGGAAAGCGAAGGGCAGGGCCACCGCCACCAGTATCATTCGGATCCACCTCCGTTCGCCCATGGTGAGGAACGATAGCCACAGGAACCCACTGGTCGACAACAGAAAGCCTGCCAAAGGAAGCAGCCACGCATAACAGAAGATCAGCGAGATCAGCAGGAGTGGTCCATAGGCGAAATTGGGACGTTCCTCATCGGCACCGGTCTCTTCCTGCGCTGCGATGCGAGTTGCGGGCGTAGCCTGGCTGACTAGTAGCGTCAGTCCTATCGCGACTCCGCAAATTGCGATCAGCGTTGGCAGAGACCTCGCGTTGAACACTTCGGTCTCGGAAAAGAAATCCAGTGGAATCTGCTGTGCAAAGTAACCATATGCCGCCGATAGCAGAATGAAAACGAACCCGGACAGCCGATCTGAAGTTATATATTTCAATGGTTTATGTGCTAAATATCATATCATTTATACACATGGTGGCTCGAGTATGGCCTAACGCAGGAAACCCAGGTCACGCATAAGTTTGCCAATATCTCTTTCCTGTTCTACTAGGAATGCCGTGAACTCCGGACCTTCGTGATAAAGCCGGGTCCACTGATTACGGACGCGGACTTTTTCAAAGGCTTCGGTCGATACTACATCTCGCAATGTATCGCGCATATCCCTGTATCTATCCGGTGATAATCCTGGCGCCGCGAAGAATCCTCGCCAGTTGGCAAACTCAACGGGAAAACCCTGTTCCGTCAAGGTCGGTAGTTCAGGAGCATCCTGAAGACGCTCTGATGCGGTGATCGCGATAATCCTGATTTCGCCCTGGCGAGCCATGTCGATGGCCTCAGAAAGTCCGGTTGATAGAAGTTGCGTCTCGCCTGTGAGCAGGCCAGCCATCGCTTTGCCACCACCGTCGTAGGCGACATAGACAGTTCGACGCGGATTGATGTTGGCGTGTGCCACCGCCTTGGCAAATACAAAGTGGTCGGTGCTTCCTTTGACAGAACCACCGGCCACCTTCACAGATCGCGGGTTCTCCCGAATACGTTCGACCACGTCTGAAAAATCACGGATGTCTGAATCACTGCGGACTGCAAAACAGCCATAGTCCGCGATCACGGAAGCAATCGGCTCAAGGTCGCGAAAGCTCTGGGGAAATATGCCCTGTAGCGATCGAACCACCATGGGCGTCGAGCTGATCATTAGAGTGAATGGCTGGCGGTCGGCAGTTTCTATCAGTTTAGCGATCGCGCGACCGCCACCCCCACCGGACAGGTTCTCAAATGATACGTCAGCGACCAGCCCTGATTTCAGAAGCGCCTCACCGGTACCTCGAGCCGTCCCATCCCAGCCGCCGCCCGGACCTGCGGGAATCAGAAAGTGTACACGCGCTAGAAGATCTGCCTGCGCCAGAGGGGGAAGAACGATAAGTACCGTGAGCACGGCGAGCATCAACCGATGCAGGCCGTTCCAGAAAGGGCCACCTCCACACATCTCCATCAGGTACCTCATGGATTTCGGATTTCCCCCCACGCCCAATCCAGCCAGGGTAGCAAAGATTCAATATCGACCTCGTTAACCGTACCGCCACCCCAGATGCGCAGACCGGCCGGTGCATCACGATAACCGCCGATATCGTAAGCGACATCGAGTTCTTCCAACAGGCCCGTGATCTGTTTGATGATTCCTTGCTGGTCATCAGCCGACTGGCTCGTGAACCACGGATCCACAATCGCAAGACAGATGGACGTGGAAGAACGTATTGCTGGATCCTTTGCGAGAAAAGACACCCAGTCGGTGTCCTTGACCCATTTCGCCAGACACGCGAGGTTTTCCTGGCTACGCTGAATCAACGCCGGTAGTCCGCCGATACTGTCCGCCCACGATAGCCCGGCCAGATGATCTTCAACCGCGAGCAATGACGGCGTATTGATCGTCGAACCTTCAAAAAGGTCGAGTGAGACCTTGCCGGATTTGGCCAACCGAAAGATTTTTGGAAGTGGCCAGGGTGGCGTGTAGCGCTCAAGGCGCTCAATGGCCCGGGGCGACAGTGCGAGCATGCCATGTGCCGCTTCTCCGCCAAGTGCCTTTTGCCATGACCAGGTCACCACGTCGAGTTTCTTCCAGTCGATGTCCATCGCAAAAAGGGCGCTCGTCGCATCGCAGAAGGTCAGGCCGTCTCGGTCATCGGCGATCCAGTCTGCGTTTGGAACCCTGACGCCGGAGGTCGTCCCATTCCAGGTGAAAATCACGTCGCGAGAACAATCCACCTGAGACAGATCCGGTAACTCGCCATAATCCGCCTCCATCAGGCGTACATCCTTAATCTTGAGTTGTTTGTTGATGTCGGTGACCCAGCCGCTGCCAAAGCTCTCCCAGGCCAGTACGTCAATGCCGCGTTCACCGAGCATCGTCCACATCGCCATTTCGAAAGCACCGGTATCAGAGGCAGGTACGATGCCGATCAAGTAGTCGTCTGGTACTCCCAGAATCCGGCGACTCCCATCAATGACCTTTTTGAGACGACCTTTCGCACCCTTCGCCCGGTGGGATCTGCCGAGAGAACTAGTCGACAGATCAGCTGCCGACCATCCTGGGTATTTGGACGTCGGACCCGAAGAAAAACAGGGGTTTTGAGGTTTGGCGGAGGGCTGTTCCATACTGAAAATCGATTGGCTGACGGAAGCAGCGCAATGTGAAGATTCGGTGTGGATAAGTCAAGGCCAGCTCTCGGCAGAACTGTATAATACCGCGCTGAAGCTGGCACTACGGTTGGAACCGTGTCGTTACACCTGGATCACCTCAATATTCGATGTCGCAAACCGGAGTGGCTTGCGGACTTGTACGCCGAACATCTGGCTCTGACCTTCAAGGATCGAATGATCATCAGCTCGGGCCTGATTCTCGTGTTTGTTCAGGGTGAATCTCTTGGTGCCGAAACCCCATTGCCGGGTTTCCGCTGTGAGTCACGTGCTGAGCTGGATCGGCTCGCGGTATTGCTGGGTGAGCCAGTTGTTGATGATGGTGACTATCGCAGCCTGGCCAGCGCTGAACCGGAAGGAAACTGGTTCGAAGTATATTGGGAGTGTTCGTGAACAAGGAATACCAGGTTGCCGGATTCATGGCGGTGACCGCGATGTTTACGCTCGTGGGTTACGAGTTTGTCCGATCAGCTGCCACAGTTCTGTTCAAGAACGCCTACGGTGCTGAAAACCTGCCGCTGGTCATGGCCGCGTTACCCTTTGTGGTTTTCGGTGCTGTCTGGGGATACGGGCGACTGTTGTCCTCGTTGGGACCGCGTCGAACGCTGCTACTGACTACGCTGGGCTCCAGTTTGCTGATGTTCTGTTGTTACCTGCTGCTGCTTTCAGAAAGTAAGGTGGTGACCCCGGTGCTGTTTCTGATCAAAGAGATCTATATCGTTCTGTTGATCGAGCAGTATTGGAGCTACATCAACTCTTCCGTATCGCCAACAACCTCTCGACGGGTCAATGGGCCTGTCACCGGTATAGCAGGATTCGGGAGTACGATTGGAGGCTTTGGTGTTGGGCTGTCTGCCGCATCGTACGGCACAGAAACGATGGTATTGATTGGTGCGTTGGCGCTGCTTCCGGCTGCATTTCTGGCGGGGTTCACCTATTCCAGGTTCGGTGAACCAGAAGTACCTGCCGATAGTGGTCGCGATCACGGGCACATGGGCTGGCACTGGCTTCGCGAAAACCCGACATTGCTCTACCTGCTGCTGATCGTTCTCTCCACTCAGGTGATGGCCGCCTGCCTTGATTTCAAGTTCCAGGAACTGCTATCGATTGAATACGAAGGCAGGCCTGATGAAGAAACCGCCCTGCAGGGATGGTTCTGGGGTTCTCTCGGCACCGCGGGACTCGTGTTGCAGTTTGTTGTTGCGCCATTGCTCCTGTCCTTTGTCGCGCTTCGATGGATCCATATCATGATGCCGCTGATTCATGTCGGCACTATCACGCTAGCGTTTCTTGAACCCTCCGTCTTCACCGTGGGGTTGGCGCTGTTTGTATTCAAGGCCTTCGACTATTCGCTGTTTCGAGCGGCCAAGGAGGTTCTTTACGTGCCGCTGTCCTACGATGAGCGCTATCGGGCTAAGGAGATCATTGATGTCTTTGGCTATCGTTCAGGAAAAGGTGGTACGTCAGTGCCGATCGCAGCGCTGCAGAGCGGGGGCGTTGCAATGGGCTATTACTACCTGCCGGTGGCCTTCGTGGCTGCCGCTTTCTGGCTGGTGCTGATTTTCCCACTGACGAAACATGCCGCGGCCATAGAAGGCGAGTAGTCCGGCCGTCGTTCGGCGACTGTATGTTTGCGACGCTGGGGCCGATGGTGACCTTGTCCAAGACATGGATGGCCCTGGGTATCGACTGAAGAATGTCCTGGCGAACAACATTGTCTGGGGCGGGTTCCAATAGGGTCGGCTCCTGGGTGTGGCCCATGTCGGAAGTTCCGCAGGGGATTGTGAACCGTCCACACTTTGGGGCATGTGGGTCGCATCAGATTGCCGACGACAGGAGATTGGCCGTTCGGTGCTCGACGGGGCGCGACAAGCTGCCGGGACAGGCCTAAGACTCTCTGTCCTATCGGTTAACCAGCCCGCCATCTAACTCTATCGAAGGTCAGGATTCGACATTGTGGGAAGTGACGCGAGTACCATGATCATGGCATCAGGCGTCAAGCGTGAATCCACCACAACACAGCGCTCAGTGTTAAAACAGACAACGCGGTCGATAACACAACGGCAGTCGCGATCGTGGGCTCGAGTGCGTTATATCGTTGAGCAAACAGGTACACGTTGATACCCGTCGGGCAGGCTGATAACAGCAGTGCAACCTGCAACCAGGTCCTGTTGTCTTCGTCCCAGCCCAGCGTCAAAGCAACCATCAGCACGATCATTGGATGCACCAGGTTCTTGATGATCAATACGGCGGAGATGACGGCAAGACTCCCCTCGATCCTATACCGACTGATCGAAGCACCCATCGAAAACACAGCACAGGGCAGAGCCGCTGCCGACAGGTAATCCACCATAGTTCTGATGGGCGCTTCCACCAAATTCGGTAGCGACAAACCTGCCAGGTTGGCAAGCACACCCATAACGACCGCACTGAAGATTGGATTCTTGAACAGGACCGTGAGTGTTTTGAGTTGTAGATCACTGACAGATCCCGAGGATCTTTCCGCGAACAGTGTCGTTACAAAAAAGAGCAGCGCCGCATGGGTTGAGACAATGATGAACAGCGGGACAATCGCGGCGTCCGGGAGTGCCGCCAGGACCAGGGGAATACCGATCAGAATGACGTTGCTATACGTCCCAGCCATGGAAAAAATGGCAGCGGATGATGAACCTCCGACCATCTTTCGTCCAAACAGGAGGGCCGCAGCAAACAGCGTCAACGTGATGCCGTAGAACACCGCCAGAAATTCCCACGGCACCGTCTCTGGCAGTGCAACGCTGGAGATACGTGTAAACAGCATGACCGGAATCGCGAAATTGAAGGCAAACTCCGCCAGACCATCAATACCCGCATCCGATATCCACTTCAGACGGCCTGCTAAATAGCCCAGCAATATCAGGCCAAACACAGGCGCAATGATCTGGATGACGATGTCGATACCTGACTCCTGGGCCTGGAAGTGATCCAAAATGTCGTCGGACAAACTGGCGAACGAATGATATATAGTCGGCTGCTAAGAGAACACTGAATCAACAATCAGGAGTGGGCGATGGGCGCGACGATCAACAAAAACGGAGTGCTGGCCGGACAGGTCGCCGTGGTGACTGGTGCAAGCAGAGGTATTGGTGAGGCCATTGCCCTTCGGTATGCGATGGAAGGTGCTCGAGTGATCGTCTCTGCCAGAACCGTTGAGGAAGGTGACCACGTCCTTGAAGGTAGCATCAACAGCGTGGTCAAGAAGATCAAGGATGCGGGTGGGGAAGCCCATGCGGTTCGCTGTGATCTTGCGCTTGAGGATCATCGGCGCAACCTGGTGTCCGAAGCGGAATCGACATTTGGTCCGGTCGATATCCTCTGCAACAATGCCGCCGTAACCTACTTTGTCCCCGTTGAGAGTTTCAAGGAAAAACACTACAGGCTCATGATGGAAGTTCAGGTGTACGCTCCATTTCACCTGACTCAGATGGTGTTGCCGGCAATGAAGGAAAAACAAGCGGGCTGGATTCTGAACATCTCCTCGCACGCTGCTCTGCATCCAGCAGCTAATGCAGGTGGGCGCGGTGGAACCGTATATGGTATGTGCAAATCAGCACTCGAGAGGATGACGACTGGACTGGCTTCGGAGGTTTATGGCGAAGGTATTGGTGTCAACGTCATCTCGCCGGGACTGGTTGCGACCCCGGGTGTGATGCACCACAACCTCATCACTGATGACACCCCCGAGGAACGAGTGACGCCCGTGGAGCACATGTCGGAGGCATGCCTTCGGCTGGTTCATGGCGATCACAAAGAGATGACGGGCAAGATCACCTACGCAGCGGATATGCTGCGTGACTATGACCTGACCCCTGCGGATCTAATCTAGCTGAACTGGACGTCCACCGCGTGTACCTGATGACCAATCTGTGATGCGTCAAAAGGGGTCAGTTGGTAGACGTGATAGTTCAGCCAGTTTGAAAACAGCAGATTGCCGTGGCTTTTCCAGGTGACAACGGGATCCTGCGTAGGATCGTCGTACGGGAAATAGTTTTCAGGGATTTGCGGTGCAGTGCCAGCCTCAAGGTCTCTTTCGTATTCGTCTTTGAGGCACTGTGGCTCGTACTCTGAATGTCCAGTCACAAAGACCTGCCTGCCATCGTTCCGGGTCACGATATAGGCCCCAGCGGTGTGAGAGGTTGCGATAATACTCAGATCCGGATGTGCCCTGATGTCCGCGAGCGCTACCTCAGCGTAACGTGAATGTGGTGCATCAAACGTGTCGTCAAAACCACGGGCGATAGGGGCCAACGGGTTTTCAAGCTGATGCCGATAAACGCCGGAGAGTTTCTGTGGCAGCAATTGCTTTCGTATTCCATAGAGGTGGTACATCGCAGCCTGAACTGCCCAGCACAGGAACATGGTTGATGTGACGTTACTCCACGACCAGTCAATGATCTCTGTCAGCCGTGGCCAGAATCGCACGTCATCAAACGGTAGCTGCCCCAAAGGCGCACCGGTGATGATCATCCCGTCATATCGTCGATATCGGATATCGTCAAACCGTCGGTAAAAGCGATCAATGTGCTCATCAGGTGTGTGGCGGGAAGAAGATTCATCAATCCGCATCAGTTCTACATTCACCTGCAGCGGTGAGTTGGACAACATCCGCAAGAGGTGAATTTCGGTTTCGATCTTTTTCGGCATCAGGTTCAGGATGACGATGTCGAGTGGACGGATGTCCTGATGTTCAGCAGTGATCTGAGGGATACAGAACACATTTTCCTGCCGCAATACGGTGCCCGCGGGAAGGTGGCTGTCTATCCTGAGTGGCATGGTCGCTCTCCAGACGTAAAAAAACCCACCAGCCTGCTTGCTAAAGTAGGTCGTCTGGATCCGTTCGGTTCGGCCTT
>CENZ01194396.1_pt1 | contig 28630 bp, 21 predicted proteins | sample 361341 | NCBI WGS metagenome assembly CENZ01 (sample SAMEA2619782, study PRJEB7988) | marine metagenome | biome: marine biome (ENVO:00000447); feature: deep chlorophyll maximum layer (ENVO:xxxxxxxx); material: "saline water (ENVO:00002010), including plankton (ENVO:xxxxxxxx)" | depth 50 m
CGTCTCAAATGACTGCAGAGTAAACAGCAACTGGGCGGAATCAGTCAGCGAGAGTATCAGGTTTCGATAGGCGACCTGCCCACCAACCTCAAGCTCGGGAATTGTTAGCTGACCCGTCGGTTCATTGAAAGTGGAAAAGCCTGCCTCGACAGTCGTCTTCGGTATCAGACTGGTAGGCAACGCCCGCACGATAACCTGGGGGTCTTGAGTTTCAATAGAGAACGCAATCTGAAAAATACCAGCGCTACCAGCATCTACACTGAGGATGAGCTGATTGCTGCTGTCATCAAATCGGTTCAAGGCGCTTGAAGTAGGTGACTCGAGCACTGCTATCGACAAATTAACGAAATTCTCAGTAGCCAATGCACCGCCTGCATAATTTACCAAGGGCACTTGAAAATCTAGTCCGTTAATTACTTTCTGTGCTGGTAGCCTTGCAATTGCATCAACAGTGTCCATCCCATCTCCAATCACTGTACCAAAAACGGTGAATCCTCCGTTGTTAGAATCAAGACCTGGATTGTCGGCTAAATTCACGAACCATTGACTGGTAGCGCTGTTCGGATTCCCGCCCAACTTTGCCATAGCAACAGTTCCTCGAGTGTTGGAAATATTAAACTCATTGACAATAGGGGCATCTACTTGGATTTCATTCAAAGAATTTGAAGTTTGATTATAAGACAACCACCCTCCTTGGATAACGAAGCCAGGCTCAGATCGGTGGATGAATGTTCCATTGAAACGCCCCGAGTTCACATAACTGAGAAAATTGGCAACCGTAACAGGCGCGGTCGAATCAAATAATTCGATATCAAAATTACCAAGCGCGGTGCTTACCCTAACAGTTGTTTGCGCCTGGACACTTGAAACAGAGAAGGCAAACAAGATTGCGACTAACTTAAGACTGAGAAAAACTCTATATTGGTTGAAACTAAACACGATTACTGCAGGCTTTATAAATGGTGAGACGCAATTATACGGGTTTGTGGGCCGGGTTGTTAGATAGCCCAAAGGTTTGAGCCACCCACAAAAAAGGCGAAGCCCTGAAGCTTCGCCTTTTTGCGAAATAGCTGATCGCCGCTATGGAATCAGACGTGGGACGAACCTGGTCATACCCTGAATCGGGCCAACCTCGCCGGCATACACATTGCCAGCTCCATCTACCGTCACACCCTCACCCATTGAGCCGACACCACCCATACCGGATGAGCGCTCAGGTGAAACATGCTCAGGCACGAAGTAGTACACCTCCCCGGTCCTGGCACTACCGACCCTGAGGCCCTTGCGCCAACCGCCAGGGTTGTAGTTAGGATCCGACTCCGAGTCGATGGCATACAACCAGTCGTTGCTCTTGTCGATGAAGATGCCGCTGTTTCGACTGAACTGGTACCAGGTGTCGAGATGCTCACCGTCCTGGGTGAAAATCTGGATGCGGTTGTTACCACGGTCGGCAACAAACAGGCGGCCCTGTGAGTCCATGGCCAGTGAATGCGGTGCACGGAATTGACCATCTTCCTGACCCCATTCCCCGAAGGAACCCACATAGGTACCATCTGGCTCCCAAATAGTGATGCGGCTCTTGGAATTAGGGCCTGGCTCGTCCTGGAACTGGGCACCGTGAGTCTCACCAATATAGATGCGGCCGTTTGGTGCCACCAATACGTCATTAGGTTCAGTCAGATGCGTTGGCGGATCGCCCATCTCACCGGGAGTGCCGATGACCATCAGTAACTCGCCATCGGGGCTGAATTTGAGCACTGAGCTGCCGTGATTGCGCGCTGCGGGGTTTGCTTCAATTTCTCGCTCATTGGCGAGTCGGGCATCCGCGACCCAGATATTGCCTTCCGCATCAATATCCATACCGTGGGGCCAGATGATTTGTCCGGCACCAAGAGAATCGACGACACGACCTGTTGGATCGAGCTTCACCATTGGATCCACGTCTGAGGTGGCACAGGAATTAGTGCCACAACGGTCTCCCGCCCAGATGTGGACGCCATCCACGTCCACGTTGACCGCGCTCACCGAACCCCAGCGACGACCGTCTGGCAGCGTGCCGAAATCCCGTTGCGTTTCATATGGATTGGGTAAATTGTTAATGGGCTGCTGACCGGCGTGGGCGTCTGGCGTAATTGCTCCACGTTGGGCCAAGGCCGTAACCGAAGTGGCCAGGAGCAAGCCTGTCAGGCCGATTTTCAGCATGCCCGGGCTGTTTTCTCGGAGGCTGGTTTTAAGCATTGTCATTCTACCTCTTATTACCTCTAGAATTGAGTGTCCGACCGCTAGCGCAAGGGCCTCGGCGGACTAGGGAAAATGGACTGTCCCGGCTTAGTTGTCAAGGCAGACTGAGGCTCCAAGCCCTGACTCGGCGAACTGCGCGGGCAGCACAAACAAGGACGGCTGCGCCTGAAAACAGGGGCACGCCGTCGTTTTTCCTAGACTCTATCGGGCCGCGTGTTTATGCTCTGCCCGCAACTACTAAGGAACTTTCAATTCGCGGAGCCTGAAAGCCAAATGACCCGAGGAATAATCTATTGGATTTTCGCCATTTGTTCGCTGATGGGGATTATTCTGCTCGCCATTGGCTTGGCGGAAACAGTTCCCAATGCTGGTGGCTTACCTCATCCTGAGTTTCCTGGCATGGTGGTTGGGGAAGACGGTGCGGCTCGATTGGAACATATTGGTGGACTGGCCTTCGCTTTTAACGCCCTACTGTTGACCCTGGTTGTTTGCCTTGCCATTCTTGGTGTCTCCGAGCGACACCGAAGCCCCAAATTTGTGGTCGCCATGGCTGTCTCGCTGGTCATCATGCTACTGATATGGTGGGCAATGTTCAGCACTCACCAGGAGTTCTTACGCACTGGTGAGACCGGCTACTTCATGGGCTTCCCTATCCCTACCGCCTGGCAAATGTATGGCACCTGGCTAGGCGCTATCCCACTAGTGGCTATTTACACCCTGGGCTTTCGCCATTTTATTTTCACCGAAGCAGACGAAGCAGAATTCAATGCACTGTTGAAAGAGTGTCAGCAGGAAGAAAACCAGGACTAGGACATGGAAGCGTATCGCCAGGAAATAATTGTTGGCGCTGTCGTCATTTATATGTTGTTTTGCATCGTCACGGGATTGTGGGCGATGCGGCGCACCCACGACAGCAGTGATTTCTTTATCGCAGGTCGCGGACTCGGACCCATCGTGGTCGCATTGGCCCTGTTCTCCAGCACCCTCAGCGGCTTCGGCTTCGTGGGCGGCCCTGGGCTGGTCTATTCAATTGGCGTCAGTTCATTCTGGATGGTGGTGATTTCCTCCATCGGCTATGCCATTGGGTTCTTTCTGGTAGCCAAGCGCATCCGTATGATTGCTGAGCTGCGGGATTGTTTGTCGCTGCCGGATGTGGTCGCTGCCCGCTACAGCAGCGAGGCCGTGCGTTTTCTGATGGCCGTGACCATAGTTCTGGGCGTGATGGGCTACCTCGCCACTCAGATTTTGGCCATGGCGGTAGTCATGCAGGCAATTCTTTCCGGCACTGAGACATTTGCTGATATCGGCCTGGTGAGCTGTGTCGTTATTTCATCAGCAGTTCTAATATTTTACTGTGTCACTGGCGGCATCATCGCCAGCGTCTACACCGATGTAGTGCAGGGCGCCATCATGATTGTTGCTGGTTCCCTAATACTGATGACAGCCATGTCTGTCTTTGAAGGCGGTATGCAGGAAGCGACCTCGATCATTCTGGCTGATGACTCCGAGGCGATGATGCCTTTTGGTGCCGCTGGCGTCATGGCATCCCTGGGCTGGTTTTTTGTATTTGGCCTGGGTCTCGCCGGGCAACCCCATCTCATTACAAAAATGATGATGAACAAGAAGATGACCGACAATCGCAACATCCTGCCTATGTCACTGTTCGGTTACGTCATGGCAGCACTGCTATGGATCTCTATCGGTATTATCATGCGTGCCGCAGTGATCGATGGTGTGGTAGATCCCCTGACCCTGCCAGATGATGCCGCATCTACCTTTCTCTCCGTGTTTGCAAATCCGCTGCTGGCCGGGATCGTCTTTGCCGGCTTGTTTGCGGCAATTATGTCGACCTCAGATGCCTTCCTAAACATCGGTACCGCCGCGATAATCCATGACATTCCCAAGGCCGTGCGCGGGCACAGCGTGAAGAACGAACTTTTTTGGGCGCGGGTGGTGACAGTTTTACTGGCTACAGTTGCGGCAGGCTTTGCGCTCTACTCACATTTTGCCGACGCGACCTTGGTCGCGCTGCTGGGCGCATTTGGCTGGGGCACTTTTGCGGCTTCTATCTTTCCGGTGGTGGCTGTCGGGTTAAACTGGCGCGGCGCGTCTGTTGCCGGCGCTGTCACAGCGATTAGCGCTGCGCTGCTGATCAACTTTTCAGTTCAGCTGGCGGGAATCGTGCTGCCCTACGGCATCAGCGGTCCTCTAGTGGCTTTTATCACGTCGATGGTGTTATTTATTGGCGTATCGCTGGTGACGAAAAAGCCGGTTCTTGCGAAAGATATCGATCGCGTCATGCAGATCTAGCCTGACAGGCCAGCAACTTGAGAACATCCTGTTGCGCGTACGAGAGTTCCCTCGGCTCTGAGCCGGTTACAACACACAAGGTGCCCAGCTTGTATCCCGCAGGCGTGACCAGAGCCCCCGTCACAAAAGCGAAATATGGGGCTCCAGTAGTATCAAAGAATTATTCTTAAAGCGCGCATCTTCGAGAGCATCAGGCACGATCAGCATATTGTCCTGCTAAATGGCGCAAGGGCAGAATGCCCAGTCCCGCGATGTTTCTGAAACCTCCAGTCCCGCTGACGATTTAAACCACTGACGCGATTCGCCCAGCAGAGTGTGTGCTTCTTGTTTTACTATCCACCGCCTGCTTGTTTGTGCGCTCTGCAGCTAACTGCCGCTCTAATTGATCTTAACCAAGCCAACCTGATTCGAGCTTGACTGATGAATCAGCAAATTACCGGCCTCTGTCACCCAGGTATTGCGGATGATTCCCACACCGGAAGGAATCGCCCAACTCTGAAAGGACTCGGTTTGCGGATTAAATCGCACCAGAGCATCAGGTCGCATGCCTGACTCGTTGTACCAAATAACATCATCGATCACCGCCATGGAGTAAGGGTGTGAACGCGGGCCACTAGGCGAGTCCCATTGGGTGATTTCTCCGGTCGCTGGATCCAGCCTGCCGATTTTGCCCATCGTGGAATTCACAAACCAGACTATGTCATTACCATCCAGATCCAGACGGCGTACACGGGTGCGCTCATCTGGCACTTCGTAATAGCGTATGTCCATGGTATTGGGATCCAGCGCACCGATCTTGTTAGTGCCATTGAATGCTACCCACACCGTGCCTTTGCTATCGACCTTAATTCCGTAGGGCCGCGGCTCAACATCAATCTCAGCGAGGTCACCAGTCTCCGGATTCAGGCGACCCAACACTGCTGCACCCTGTGCCGTGAAATAGAGATTGCCGTTAGGGTGAAAGACTGCTGAGTGTGGGTCTCTGGCCTCAGTCTCGTATTCGGTAACTTCACCCGTAGTTGGATCCAGCTTGCCGACGGTGGCATTGCTGTTCCCGGTGTACCAGATATTGCCCTCGGAATCGGGCACCACCGTATGGGGCCTGGAAGTGGGTGGTAATTTGTACTCTTCCATGATGCCGGTTTCAGGATCAAGGCGCCCTGTCAGACTCGCCCACATACCCGTCCACCAAATAGAGCCATCTGGTGCCTCTACCGGGTCTCTAGAGCGTTGACCGAGGGTAGGTACCGTCCATTCAATAATCTCGATTTCAGTATCTCCGGCAATGAGATTCGGACGTCGGGAAACATCTTCAGGAAAGTGTTCAGCTAGATAATTAGCTATTGTAGTCGCCTGAGCATCGTTCAACTCAATCATAGTAGAGAATAAACTGCGCCACTCAGCGGCAGTACTGAAGCCCGCAGCTCGAGAAATCGTTGCCGTGCTGTGGCAAGTTGAACAAACGTTCATCACCAGCTGTTTACCCGGACCTTCCGGTAGCGGCGGTGGCGCTCCACGCTGAGCTGAAGCCTGGGGGAGAATAAAAACAGATGACGTCAACAGCGACGCTGCCGCGAATAGACCAAGACGTAAATTCATAGGTGACATCCTCAGGGCATTTATGGGTATCAGGCCGATTACAGATTACGATTTACTGCCGCCCAAACAGTCGAGCCTGATTATAGTCGGCATTTGGCCTAACCCGCCGAGCCAGGAATCGCGCGAACGCTAGACCCCGGCAAAATTTCAAATTACCAGTGTGTTGAGTGTATAACAACACTCCAGACTGCCAGCTCTTTTCAGCGGACGAACCCAGCACCTTGTCTTGAATATCAGTGCTCACGGGCAGCCGCACCTCTTTCAAATATTGTCCGTCCATCCCATAATCGGGTTATAAATCAACATAAGAGACAAAAATGCTTATATCCAAATCCAGCCTCATGCTCACCGTCTTTCTTAATCAGTTCAAACCCAAACTGGGTCCGATACTAATGAGCCTGATGCTTGCTGGCGTCTCTCCATCGCATCTTGCTGCCCAGGATAGCGCTGGCGACTGGCCACATTACCGCGGTGACATTACTGGCAAAGGGTTTTCGACTTTGACGACAATCACGCCAGCCAACGTCAGCACCCTGGAAATTAAATGGCGTTTTTCATTACGTAACGGTGATGACCCCAACAGCCGCAACCCCAATTCCCAGGTCACACCTATACTGTTGGGAGATAGGATGTATCTACCAACGGTAGATAGCATCGTTGCCCTGGACTCTCTGACGGGCACTGAAATATGGCGCTTCCCTATCCCAGAGGGTCGCCCTTCGCGCCGTGGTGTAGCTTACTGGCCCGGAAATGCAGATTTCTCTTCCCGTATCATCTTCACCGTGGGCAATAGACTTATTGCTTTGAACTCCGAGTCAGGATTACTGGATCAGTCGTTTGGTGATAGGGGTGAAGTTGACATGGGAATTCCCTATATTTCGGTGCCACTCGTTTACGAGGACATCATCGTAGTGGGGGCCAATACCCCACCGGGCACGCAGGGCGGCATCGGCAATCCCCGGGCCTTCAGCGCTATCAGCGGCGAGAAACTTTGGGAATTCAGCTCAGTACCGCAGCCCGGAGCAAGCGGTCATGACACCTGGGCAGACGACAGCTGGGAGAACCGCCTCGGAGCAAACGCCTGGCCATTCTATTTCACGGTCGATGCGACGACAGACTTACTCTACCTGCCGCTGGCCTCACCCCTACCCTTCGCCTATGGCGGCGATCGCGCCGGTGACAATTTGTATGCCAATTCCATAGTCGCTGTCGACATCCACTCCGGCGACTATGTCTGGCATTTCCAAACTATCCATCACGACCTGTGGGATCACGATCCGCCAGCACCACCCACGCTGTTTGACATTGACAGAGATGGCTCGACGGTCCCGGCGCTTGCGGTCACCACAAAATCAGGCTATCTCTTCATCCTTAATCGGGAAACTGGTGCCGCAATTTTCGGTATCGAGGAACAACCGGTAGCGAGCAGCAGCATCCCCGGAGAAATCGCTTCACCCACACAACCCATTCCGTCAATCACGCCTCCGATGGCGCGAGTTCGCTTTGGATTGGATGAGTTAGTCACATCGGATCTCAGCAGCCCTGATCACGCTCAGGCCTGCGCGGACCTTATCGCGACCACTGGTGAGATTTACAATGACGGCCCCTACACGCCGTGGACGCTCAAAGACAGCTCGGGAGCAGGCGCAGCTACGCTGCTTTTCCCTGGCCTGGCAGGTGGGCCAAATTGGGGAGGTGTAGCATTTGACCCCAATAGCAAATTGGCCTTCGTGTTTGCCAGCGACCTGGGCACCCTGGGCTGGCTCGAAGAGACAGGAGAGGAATTCCCCTACAGCTTAAGCACGCCACGTCCTTCAGCATTCGCGGTAACCATAGACGGGCAAGTGCTGCCATGCCAAAAACCCCCCTGGAGTCACCTTACCGCAGTCGATACCACCAGCGGCGAAATAGCCTGGCGCATTCCAGTTGGAGTCAGTGAATCACTGCCTGCAGAGAACCAGAACACGGGTCGACCCGGACGGGCATCAGCCCTTGTTACTGCCAGCGACCTGCTGTTTATCGCGGCCACCGATGACAACCGGCTGCGCGCCCTGCGCGCCAGCACCGGAGAGATGTTGTGGGAGGATTCTTTGGAGCAGCGCGGTAACGCCAATCCCATGACTTTCCTGGACAGCGCAGGGAATCAGCGCATCGCCATTAGCGCAACTGACGAGTTGATCGTGTACGGCCTGCGGGACTAGCGCAAACGACTTCTTACATGCCAGGCTCAGAGGCAACCTGTCCTTCCAGCTCCTCCATGTAAACGAAGACAGGAATCACCAGCTCACCGAGCTGCGAGTCCATCATGCCGCGCACCTCGGCCCAGTCTATGCCGAAATCTCCTGACGCGATCTTGGGCATGGCAAGAGATTTCAGTCGCTCTTCAGACACCATGCGCGCCAGGCGTCGCAAACAGCGATGCAGTGCTATCTTGTCCGGCCGCCGCAGACGGGTCGGATCATCATCGCCCTCATGGGTAATCAGATTCAGGACCTGGGAGTGATCCGTCGCTTCCCATAACCAGATCTCTCCCGGTTCTGGGTTCGTCTCCTCACACCAGGCATGATAGGCCTCAACAATGGCGGGGTAGCGCTCTGCCAGCGTGCGCGCCACACCCCTTGTCATTGGATCACGCGTCGCCACGTTATAAACAATAACCTGAGCCCTGGTCGACATGATATCGCCTTCAACTTCGTAAATCATTGGCTCTCTCCATTCTATTCTTTGGAATAACTTCTAAATTTTTATTTCACAATTTTATAGATTGTGGTTTCGATGCCGCAAGCGGGTGACTGTTGGAGAGAATCCCCGAAATTGCCGGAGAGGCTTGGAGTAGGCTAGCAAAGCATTACTGCAATGACGTGTGAGGCAGGAAACCGACACCAAGACACGGGGGTGAAGTAAACGCTTATTTTGCGAGAACAAAATGCGCTGCTGAACACCCCTCATCTATGATGCGGGGCTGGGCCTGCTAGCAGGAGGGTATGCGTTCCTGCCGTTAACGCTCTACTTCCTGCTTCGAAATTCAACAACCTTGCTCAAGATTTAAGCAACCTGTTTGCGGCTTTGGCTGAGTAAGTGAGGCAACTCAGCCAAACTGCTCACACTATGGGCTGAACGAAACAAATCAACATAGGGCAACATAGACTGTATGCCCTGGGCCTTGGGCTCAAACTTGTCATAGCGCAAAAGCGGGTTCAGCCAGATTAACTGTCGACAGGACTTGGACAAGCGATCCATCTGTTTCTGTAAGCCATCTCCCTCACCGCGATCAAGGCCGTCAGTTAGCAGAATTACCACGGCGCCCTGGCTTAACACGCGCCGCGACCACAGCCGATTGAATTGCTCCAGGCAGAGACCAATGCGGGTGCCGCCAGACCAGTCTTCAACAGCGCACGATGTGGCTTCCAAAGCTATATCCACATCCTTGTTGCGCAGGTAGCGGCTGATGTTAGTGAGCCGCGTACCGAACACGAAACTGTGGACACGATCACGATGATTGCTGATGGCGTGCATGAAATGCAGAAACATACGTGAATACTGAGCCATTGAGCCAGAGATGTCGCAGAGAACGACGATAGCTGGCGGCCGCACGCGATTGCGTTTGAACTGCAGCGGAATTGTCGAGCTGTTTCGCAATGACTGTTGCAGCGTCTTGCGCATATCAATGCGCGCCTGCTGATTAGATGCCTGAAAGCGGCGGCTGCGGACATCGGGGACAGGGAGTTTCAATTTCTGCAGCATATTGCGAGCGATTTGCAGTTCCGCTTCTGACATCTGCTCAAAGTCTTTCGACTGCAGAATTTCCCGGTCAGAAAATGACAGATTGGCCTGCAATTCAACTTCCTGCTCCTGCGGGTCAGATTGTGCCTCACTGCCCTTACTCAGCGCCTCACCCAACCGGCGCAAGACTTGCTCTTGATCTTTCTCTGTGCGTATAGTGGGCAACATGGCGCCCATGAGTTTTTCCATGAGCCTGGGATTGCGCCAAAAAAGAGAAAAAGCCTGATCAAACAGCGGCGTCTGTTCATGCCTGGTAACAAACTGGGAAAGGAGCGCGGTGTGCAGGTCTCGCTGGGATTCTACACCGACAAGATTGACGGCCTCGATAGCATCAAGGATTTTACCGGTACCGAGTTGCAGACCTGCGGCACGCAGCAGGCGCGCAAATAGCAGAACATTGTCAGCCAGCCTGCCGCTGAGGGCAGGCGACTCGCCGGATACAGCGAATGACTCAGCCATTTTTAGGCTGAGAGGCAGAAATCTGCAGCTTCACTTCTTCCAGGATACTGGCGGCTTCACTGCCGCGAATCTTGGCGATGTCATCCTGGTACTTCAGCAGCGTACCGAGGGTATCGTCAATTCCCTGAGGATCTAGAGAAACTTGATCAAGCTGCACCAGGGCATCCGCCCAATCTAGTGTTTCGGCGATACCCGGCAGTTTAAACAGATCTTCCTGGCGCAAGCGCTGTACGAAAGCAACCAGTTGTTGGCTCAGCTGCGCGTCGATTCCCGGCATTTTGCGTGCAACGATTTCCTGTTCGCGCTCAGCGGAGGGGAAATCTACCCAGTGATAAAGACAGCGACGCTTGAGCGCGTCGTGAATCTCACGGGTACGGTTTGAAGTAATAATTACCAGGGGTGGCTCTACTGCTTTAACGGTACCAATCTCGGGAATAGAAATCTGGTAATCAGAGAGCAATTCCAGCAGGAATGCCTCAAAAGGCTCATCGGTACGATCCAATTCATCGATTAACAGCACCGGTGAACCGCCAGTGTGAGCCCTCAGAGCCTGTAACAAGGGTCGCTCGATGAGGAATTGTTCGGAGAAGACATCGTCGGCAAGGTGCTGACGATCCACATCACCTGCCGCCTCGGCCAGCCGGATCTCAAGCATTTGACGCGAGTAATTCCACTCGTAAACCGCGGAATTTACATCCAGGCCTTCATAACACTGCAGGCGCACAAGGCGACGCCCCAGGGTATCGCTGAGCACCTTGGCTATCTCGGTTTTTCCTACGCCCGCTTCTCCCTCAAGGAACAGCGGGCGCTGCATTCTCAATGCTAGAAACAGAGTCGTAGCAAGGCTGCGGTCAGCGACGTAGTTGCCCTGCTCCAGCAGCGCCTGGGTTTGCTCAATCGAGGCTGGAATACTGCTCATCAGCTTATTGGGCGCAGGCTTCCACGGCACGCTTGGTCATAACCTTGACCAGATGGGCCCGATATTCTGCGCTGGCGTGGATATCACTGTTCATGTTTTCCACCGGCAGCTCAACGGCATCGATCCCGCTTGCATCCAGCTGGCCGCCAAGTGCCGCTTCCAGTTGCAGACCACGATGGGCGCAGGAAGTCGCGCCGGTGACGCCAACTCGAACCTCGCCACCGGTCTTGGCGACAAAAACACCCACTATTGCGTAACGAGACGCCGGGTTTTCGAACTTCATATAAGCCGCCATTTCTGCAACAGGGAAAGTCACTGCAGTGATGATCTCATCTTCCTCCAAGGCGGTTTCGAACATGTCGGTGAAAAATTCTTCACCAGGAATTTCTCGTCTGGAAGTTTTAACCGTGGCGCCAAGGGCAATCACAGCGGCCGGATAATCGGCGGCAGGGTCGTGATTGGCAATAGATCCGCCAATGGTGCCCTTGTTGCGCACGGCTGGGTCGCCAATATTAGCCGCCAGTTTGGCCAGCGCAGGAATTGCGGCCTGCACTTCAGCAGAAGCAGCCACTGCGGCATGGGTAGTCATGGCGCCAATTATCACAGTATCACCCTCGACGCAGACGCCGACCAGCTCAGCAATTCCGCCCAGATCGATCACATCGCTGGGACTCGCCAGGCGGTGCTTCATGGTGGGCAGCATGGTTTGACCACCAGCCACAAACTTGCCGTCGTCGGCCTGCTGTATAGCTTCCACCGCTGCATCTACACTATCCACTTTTCTGTAGTTGAATTCGTACATGTCAGTTCTCCCTTATGCGCTTGCCGCAGTTGCTTGCTGCGCGGCGCGCCAGACGTTTTCAGGCGTGGCTGGCATATCAATATGTTTAACACCAAGAGCGTTGCTAATGGCGTTGATAACGGCTGGGGGAGCGCCGATGGCCCCCGCTTCACCGCAACCTTTCACACCCAGCGGATTATCCGGCGGGTTAGTCGGCGCGTAGTCCACGTCGAAACTTGGCAGGTTGTCAGCTCGAGGCATTGCGTAATCCATATAGGAGGCGGTAATCAGCTGTCCTTCGCTGTCATAGCTGCAGCCTTCCAGCAACGCTTGCCCTACACCATGGGCGATGCCGCCATGAACCTGGCCTTCCACAATCATGGGATTAATCAGGCGACCAAAATCATCCACCGCCGAATATTTAACAATCTCAACGACACCGGTTTCCGGGTCTACTTCTATCTCACAAATATGCGTGCCGGCTGGAAATGAAAAATTCGTCGGATCGAAAAAAGCATTCTCATCAAAGCCTGGCTCAACCCCTTCAGGATAAGAGTGCGGCACATAGGCATTGAAGGCTACCTCTCCGATCGACATCGCCTTGTCGGTGCCAGCCACGGAAAAGCTGCCGTCAGCGAATTCAATATCCCCTTCCGCGGCTTCTAGCGCATGGGCTGCGATTTTCTTGCCTTTGGCAATGAGTTTGTCGCATGCCCTTGAGATTGCCACACCGCCTACAGCCAGCGAGCGGGAGCCGTAGGTTCCCATACCAAACTGGGTTTTCGCAGTATCGCCATGAATAACTTCGATATTCTCAATCGGCACACCCAGCTGATCGTTAACCAGCTGCGCGAATGTAGTCTCGTGTCCCTGTCCGTGGGAGTGAGTGCCGGTGAAGACCTGCACATTGCCGGTGGGATTGAATCGCACCTGGGCGCTTTCCCATAGACCAACGCCGGCACCAAGTTGACCCACCGCCGCCGAGGGTGCGATACCGCAGGCTTCCACGTAGGAAGAAAAACCGATGCCTCGCAGTTTACCGCGCGCCCTGGCCTCTGCTGCCCGACTCTCGAAGCCGTCGTAGTCCGCCAGCTCCATCGCTTTATCCAGCGCTGCTGGATAGTCGCCACTGTCATAGCACTGCACTACCGGGGTCTGATAGGGAAATGCATCAACTGGAATGAAATTACGGCGTCTGATTTCAGCCGGGTCCAGACCCATATCACTCGCGCATATATCAACCAGCCGTTCAACCAGGTAGGTCGCTTCGGGACGCCCGGCACCGCGACTTGCATCGACAGGTGCGGTGTTGGTAAACACGGCCTTCACTTCAGAATAAATAAGTGGCGTCGCGTATTGGCCCGCCAATAGAAAGGCGTATAAATAGCTCGGCACCATGGTGCCAAAGGTAGACAGATAGGCGCCGAGATTTGCCTTCGTGTGAACCCGCATGGCCAGGAACTTGCCATTTCCATCCATCGCCATCTCAGCGGTAGATACATGGTCGCGGCCATGGGCATCGGCCAGGAATGCCTCGGTTCGGTCCGCATTCCATTTCACCGGCCGATTAACCTTGCGACAAGCCCAACCCACCACCAGTTCTTCGGCGTACACGAAAATTTTGGCGCCAAAGCCACCGCCGACATCGGGACCCACTACCCTGAGCTTGTGCTCTGGAGCGAGCTGGTTAAAGGCGGAAAGCACGAGTCGATGGACGTGGGGATTCTGGGTCGTAACATGCAGCGTGATCTCATCAGTGCCAGTGTTGTATTCTCCCAGCGCTGCCCGCGGCTCCATCGGGTTTGTCACCATGCGGTTGTTTACCAGATCCAGCTTCGACACTTTATGCGCGGCAGCGAAAGCAGCCTCTACCCCGTCCTTGTCACCAAACGGCCAGTTAAAGCAGACATTGCCAGGCGCCACCTCATGAATTTGCTGCTGGCCGGGATCGGCCGCAGATCGGGTCCCGGTTACCGCTGGCAGCACGCTGTAGTCCACATCCACGAGTTCCGCCGCATCCCTTGCTTCGGATTTACTCTCTGCGATCACGACAGCAACATGATCACCTACATAGTTAACCTTGCCCTGTGCAAGGGCCGGATGGGCGGGCGCACGGTGGGGCTCACCGTCATCGCTGGTTACCGTCACGCCGCAAATCAGTGGCCCGATGCCATCAGCGGCCAAATCCTCGCCAGTCAACACCGCAACAACGCCAGACGCAGCCATTGCCGCGCTGGTGTCAATACCCTTGATTTCCGCATGGGCATGGGGAGAGCGCACGAAAACCGCGTGGGTTTGTCCCGCCACATTGATATCGTCTGTGTAGTTGCCTTTGCCGATTAAGAAGCGCTGGTCTTCCTTGCGGCGCACACTGGCGCCAATGCCTTGTTCATTCATATCAGGAGCCCCCCATATTCTTCGCGCCAGCCTGCACTGACTTGACGATATTATGGTAACCGGTACAACGACAGATGTTGCCTTCCAGTTCCTTACGCACTGTAGCCTCGTCAAGATTGTTGCCATTGCGATTCACTATATCAAGGGCAGTCATCACCATGCCCGGCGTACAGAATCCACACTGAAGGCCATGATTATCCATGAAGGCCTGCTGCATGGGATGAAGCTCACTACCATTTGCCACACCCTCGATGGTAGTCACCTCGGCGCCATCGGCCTGGACTGCCAGCAAGGTGCAGGACTTAATGGACTTACCATCTACATGTACGACACAGGCACCGCACTGGCTGGTATCACAACCCACATGGGTACCGGTAAGTCGAAGATTATCCCGCAGAAACTGAACCAGCAGGGTGCGACTCTCCACTTCACCGCTGACAGGTTTGCCATTGACTGTAATATTGACCGTTACCATAACTTTCTCCACTCCTCTTGATCCAATTCATGCTGTCGGGCGTCTAGCCCTCGCCTGCAGCAACAATTTCCTTAAAGTTTTCAAAAAATTCATCCGCCATCTTCTTCGCGACGCCATCGATTAATCGGGCACCCAGTTGTGCCAGTTTGCCGCCAACATTGGCCTGCACGTTGTAAGCCAGCAAGGTAGCTCCATCCTGTTCAGTCAGGCTCACCGAAGCAGACCCCTTCGCAAATCCCGCAGCACCACCCTGCCCTGCACCGCTGATGGTGTACCCATTGGGTGGATCCTGGTCGGATAGCTCAACGTCAAATTTGAACTTGGCTTTGACCGGGCCGATTTTCGTGACCAGCCTGGCTTCAAAAGTATTCTCGCCAGTGGCATCGAAGCTCTCGCAACCGGGCATAGCCTGCTGCAGGATCGTCGTATCGTTGAGGGCTGCCCACACAGTGTCCCGCGGCATCTCGATTAGCTGTTCAGAAATCATTTCCATAGTACTGCTTCCTTCCAATCAGTGACATCTGACGCTTTTATTACTATAGCCGGCTTACCAGCCTACCGCCTGACCGTCTTTGCGATGATCTGATCCGGCTCGGTAAACACCATTAACGGGATGATCCTCAGCAATACTCTCCGACGTAAAAACAGGCTGCGGCAGATTAGGGTCTCTGGTGAATAGAATACCCTGATAGCCGCCAACGCGACCGCCGTTCACCGAACGCACGTCATGCCCCCTAGCCTGCAGTGACCGTCCTACCAGGCTGAAGAGATCATGCTCCAGGGACAGTATGTTACTGTTTTGGCTATGGGTAAACCGCGCTACATCAGTAGTCATTTGCACATTCATGCCGTGGTCGATGACGTTCACCATGTGCTGCGCATGGGTTTCAGGCTGCACCGACCCGCCCATATTACCGAAGGTCATGAGCGGCTGGTCATACTGCATCACCATACCGGCGATAATCGAGTGAAATGGGCGCTTGCGGGGAGCCACGACGTTCGGATGCTCTTCATCCACAGAAAAAGCGACGCCGCGATTATGCAGAATCATGCCGTAGGGCGGGATGGTGATACCGCTGCCATAAACAGAAAAAATACTGTGAATGAAGCTCACCATATTGCCCCAGCGATCGGCGGTGGTCAGATAGATAGTGCCACCGTCCAGGCCACCTTTTACTGAAGGCTCTGAGGCAGCATTCATATCGATGCGATCACACAGGCCTCGGGCATAAGTCTTTGACAGCAACTGCTCCAGCGGCACATCGGAAAACAGCGGGTCTGCGTTATAGGCCTGCAGATCGGAGTACGCCAGCTTCTTGGCTTCCACCATGAAGTGCCAGTAATCTGGATTTGATGGCCCCAGTGCAGACAGATTCAGTCCGTGCTCGGGGGCACAGACTTCCAGAATATTGAGCATCTCCAGTGCGGCCCAACCCTGTCCGGGAGGCGGCAACTGGAATATATCGTAGCCATGATAAGTGGTGGAGATCGGTTCAACCCATTCAGATTCAAACGCAGCCAGGTCTTCATGAGTCATGACGCCGCCTTCTGACTGCACTTTGGCGACCAGGGCATCGGCGATGGCGCCGGAATAAAACGCTTCGCGACCCTGCTCCTGAATCAGCCGCAGCGCATCAGCCAGACCAGGGTTTCTAATAATGCTATACAGCGGCGGCACTTCACCGTCATTCAGGAATACGGCGGCAGAGTCCGGATCCTGCAGCAACTTTTCTTGCTGGCTCGTCAAATCGGAATGGCGGCGCTCAGACTGTCCCCAGCCTTCCTCCGCGAGGCGCGCGGCGCGCTCGAAAGTTTCTTCAAATCCCATGGTACCGAAGCGCTCGAGCAGCGCGTCATAACCTGAAATCGCGCCTGGCACTGTTGCTGCATTGACGCCACGTCCGGGAATCCGATCCAGACCTAATTCTTCCTTAAAAAATTCCGGGGTCCAGCCTGCAGGTGCAAACCCTGCCGAATTCAAGGCGTAGAGCTTCTGGTCTGCTGCGCTCCAGACCAGAGCAAATAAGTCACCCGCCAGGCCTGTATCGTTCTGAGAAGTCACATCGAGAACCGCAGAGGCTGCTACTGCCGCGTCGATAGCGTTGCCGCCCTGCTGCAAAATCTCGAGCCCCGCCTGAGCCGCCAGCGGATCACTGGTGGCGACAATGCCATGGCGCGCCAACACTTCGGAACGTCCCTGGCCCAGCCAACCCTGACCTCTTGAGCCAGGCGCCGCGACGACGCTGGCCGCAGGGTTAGTGACCTGCTCAGTAGGAATGCCAAAGGCATTATCCGATTGTGCCTGCGCCGGGTTAGAGGTGGCGGCGGCGAATGCCGCAGCGAGCAATGTCTTCTTGATCATGGGGATTCCTATCGCGTGATTGCAGTTCCGGATTGAGTCTAATGTTGCACTGAAGCGAGATGCTGCGCCAATAAATCTTTGCCGTAGTCATTGCCATTGGGCGTGCGCACCACCGTGTGAATATGGTCGCGCGTGGGTTGCCCCGGCGTGTTCAGCATCTGGGTGCCAACCGGGTTCTGATGATCGAATTCGATCATGATCACCGGGCTATGGACCCGGTAATAAAACACAGCGTCATCTTCAGAGTGGCCGATCCAGGCAAAGTAGGTGGTATCCAGATGTTCTGCGATTTCCGCCATGGTCACGGCAGCATGGGGGTCTCGCAGATTGCCTATATACGCCTCGATCAAGTCCAGTAGCGCCAGGCGTTGAGCGCTGCTCAGATCGGAGCCCGCGATGCCCTCATAATCCTGCACCTTGTTGTCGGCATTGGCAGCCGCCATGGGATAGTTACGGGTTTTCTCACGCGTGATGGTAGCGACCTGCTGCTGAGACCCATCAAGGGACTGCATCAGAGCAAGGCCCAGATCCTGTTCAGGCTGCATAATGGTATTACCAGCATACATTCCAGCCTGAGCCACGACCGGCTCGCCACCCCAGAAGGCAGGCGTCATTACAACCTGATCACCCAGCACGAAGAAATTAATCACGAGATGGTGACCATCCAGTTGCCAGCCCCAGGGACCGTCAGCAGTGGGTATCCCCATCATGGTGATGTAATATTTTTCTTCGCCGTATCGGATCGGCTCACCATTGAGTTCAAGCAGCGTCTGCTCGGTACGCATGATGGCGCGGGTCTGCTCCAACCCCTTGCTGCTCAGGGACACTTGCAGTAGCTGCCACGCCGCAGCTTTCTGCTCGGCGTCCATCTCTTCGAGACTCAATCCTCGGCGTGGAAAAATGCCCACATCCACATTGGACCAGTCACGCCATTCCGGGTCGTCCACCGCAAAGTGGGTGCGGCTAAGTTCGATGTTATCCAGAGTTACAAGAAAGGCGTCTGCGGCAACACGGATTGCGTCGGTGCTGACACCGGTACTGCGAATGGGATAGAGGCCTTCGATTTTTCCAGCCGAGGTTCGGACACCCTGAAAGGGCTCACCCATGGCGGTCGCAGCGCCGCGGGAAAAATTTCCTTTCATGTTCAGGATGTTCGACGGATAGCGGGACTGGGCAAGGCTGATCCCGGCAAACAGCAGGATTCCCGAGACGGAGAACAGGCCGATGATTCGCAAAAGGGTTTTATTCATAGCGCACTCTCTTGGTGGAGTTTTCCTAACAGGACCTGAGAGGCTAACTGCTAATCAGGGCAGCTGCAAGTCGGGCTGCGGTGCGCAAAATACGTGGTTTCGCGGGATTACTCCACCATGACCATTTCCAGCACTTTCTCATCGCGCCAGCGGTCTCCGCGCAGTCGCAGCACGAATACCACCGCAATGGCAAAAATCAGGGCGACGAATGCCAGCCAGGCCACCCTAGGCCCCAACTCAAACACCCGAATAATAAAATACTGCGCCACCAGCATGGCCCAGTGCAGACTCACAGAGGCATACATCAGCCAGCGGGTGTCGCCAGCCCCCCGCAGCACGCCACCGGTCACCTGGATAATGGCATCCGCCATGGCGTAGCTGGATAAACCAACCATCATGAAGGCAGCCAGCTCGCGAATCTCGCTAAAGTCACCTTGCGGTGGCGCGAACATCTCCACCAGGGAAAACCTGAAGGTGATATAGATGAACGCCAGTACCGCCGAATAGCTTAAGCCAATGACAAATCCAGCCGTGACTACTTCATCGGTCCGCCGCATATCGCGAGAACCCACAAAGCGCCCTATCAGGCTAATCATGCCGATGTTCAGACCTATCATTGGAACGAAGGACAGCATATCCCAGTTGAATACGATTGCGGCGGACGCGCCCTGCGCTACACCGTAGGACTGAAACATTAGTAGGAACAGATTGAACGCAGCCACATTGAGAAAAAGCTCGACACCGGAAGGGAAGCCAAGGCGAAAGAAGCGGCGAAAAATTCCCCAGTCTGCGCCAAAGGCCCTGGCAACCGAAAACTCCTCGCGATGGGCTTTGCGGAAAAAGAAGAATAGAAACAGCAGAAAAGCGAAGCCGGTTGCAATGAGGGTGCTAATACCAGCGCCGACGATACCCAGGGCAGGAAAGCCGAGGTGCCCAAACACCATGACGTAGGCCAGGGGCACATTCAGAATCAAGCCACAAACGTCACAGATCATTACCACTCGGGTGCGACCGATGCCAGCAAAGTAGGAGGACACACAAATTTTGGCAAGAGTCACCACAATGCCAAGCATAAGAATCTGATAATAGGTGCGCTCAAGTTCCACCTGGACCGGATCATGATCCATGGCAGAAAAAATGTCCGAGACGAAATAGGTAATGAGAGCCAACACCGGCACACAACAAAGGGTCATGACCCAGCCCTGGATGACCACCTTGGGACACTTGTGTTTTTCACCTGCACCAAGATATTGCGCTGCCAGTGCATTTGCGTAGGAAAACAAACCAGAGAAGAAACAGAAAGAGAAAAAGCAGGCTACACCACCCCCTAAAGCGGCCGCCATATGGGTAGGATCGATCTGCGACATGAAATAGCGGTCAGTAAAAATCATGACCGCAAAGGTACCCTGGGAAACCACCATGGGCAGCGCAATCGCGAGGAGTTCGCGCAGCGTCTCTTTATTAAAATTCAGCCGTTCAAGCATGAGTCAAGGCCGTTTACCCACCGCAAGGCAGCGAGAAAAAATGATTGTAGATGCGTATTTTGAATCATCGATAGTGGTGGCACTAATAGGATGAACGAAGAACCAGATAAACCGGACCAATAGTCGCGAACCAGCGAGGAAGGATGCTAGTGAACTAGAGCAGCGTTGCTGCTGGCGTACCGCTCCACACAGAGCCAGGGTGGATGGTCACAGGCGGGAGGCATGGTACGTCAATCATGGGATGATAACAATTACTGGATCAATTCTGGTTTAGCGGCTGCCGCTGTCCGTAAGTAAGACTACGCCATAACCATTCGGCGGGACCAAAGCGGAAATAACGTAGCCACAGTGGGCTAAAGATCAACTGAAAACCCCAGATGCCGAATACTACATAATAGATTTCAACTCGCTGCAACTCCCCCGCCAATCCCAGCCCCCAACCCATGAAGATGAAATTACAGATTAGCGAGTGAGACAGATAGTTAGTAAGCGCCATTTGGCCCACTTTGGCCAGTGCACTTTGCAAAGATTTGAACAGATCCAGTTTGCAGACCAGCATTACCAGGCCAATGTAACCCAACGCCAGGGACAGACGCCCAAGATCATAGGTGGGTCGATTGAAGGCAGACCACTGTAGCTCGAAACCAGAGCTCACGAAGGTAACGGTTTCCCAAGTATTGAGAGGCAATCCAACGCCAAGACCAAGCAGGGTCATGGATCCGTAAATCTTGACACTGCGGGAGCCATCTAACAAACCCCATTTGAATAAGGCCATGCCCAACAGCATCATAGAGAGCGCATCCCAGAAAGCGTTACCAATGAAGCCAATGGTCTGCAGAATCAGATTAACTGGCGCTAGTGCAATAAAGTTACTCAAATATCCTGAGCGCAACTGCTGCCGCTGTTGTTCGACTAGCTCAGGGGAAATGAATTGCTGTTCAAGAAAGGTATCCCAGTCCTCCAGCACCTCCTCCTGCTCCGCACTCAACGCAGTCCCCGCTGGCAGCGCATTGATCTCATCAACCGCAGCGCCCAGACTGCTTGCACCGTAGTAGCCACTAGTATGCACAATCACAAGCAGCAACAGAATGGCGCCACTGCACTGCGCCAGCCGCTTCGCGGGTAGATCGCGGAACAGATAGAGTACAAACCCCGTCATGCCATAGGCATAAAGAATGTCACCCACCCATAACAACACATAGGCATTAAACAAACCGAGTACCACTAACAGCAAAGTGCGCCGGTAGAAAAGGTTCTTTACAATTCCCGGATTAGCCTCGGGTTTATTCAGGAAGATAAGCATCCCTGCCCCAAACAGCATGGAGAAAATCGCGCGCATGCTCCCTTCAACAAAAATATCCATAGTCATGAAAGTGGCGAGGTTCAGGCCCGAATCTGCACTGTCGGTAGTTGGGATAAGATAAGCGGCGAAAGGGTTGGCAAAGGCGATGATATTCATCAACAGAATACCCAGCAGAGCCACACCGCGCAGGGTATCGATGGACTGAATGCGTGACTTTCCGGAAACTGGGAAGGATGGTTCCGTCATTGACTTCTTCTGTGTTCAGCTCGCATGGAGTTAAGCGGCATTTTGGGCAATGCCGACATGCGGCAAATTCAAGACTTTGTAGGATCGAGAGTCACAGAGACGAAAACAATAAGCGTTTAATCCCATACCCGCTAGCTCCCGACAATGCTTGGACACATGAGGCTGCGACCAGAAAATAAAGCTAAGTTGCTAAAAAGGGACGAAGGGATTAGCGCTCAATCCTTCCGCCCCCTGCGATCCTTAGCGCCCCAATACTGAAACAGGGCTGAAGCTTAGTGCCCTTGATCAAAAAGTACTGTAAAGGAAACCGGCACAGCGCGGCTGATACTTGGCAGGCCCGCCACTTCACGCAAAGCCTCGACACCAGTCTGCAGGCCAAAGTCAACTGCAGTCACAACAATTGGCTTCAGGGTCGTGGCGACAAGCGCTTCATCTAGCCTGGTTATCATGACGTCGGCAGTATATGAGCGGGATATGTCGCGCATACTGAGACTGAAATTGAGCTGCATGGTCTCAGAGCCTCCGGCCGGCATTGCAGCAAGGGTATCTAGGTCTATAGTCGCCTCAATGGTCGCTTCCGGAAACAAATTGGTTTCGAACAGCATCGCCTGCATGCGCTCATTACGAATAGGGATCAAGGTATTGACGCTGGCGAGCTCAACCGTCACGGAGACAGCGCCATCATCTGCGATCTCACCCGAGAGCAGATCAAAGGTATGCACCTCAGCAACGTGCTCGGCTTTGGTCGTGACAAAGCTCAAGGTGGAAGCCTCGTTGTTCAATGACCAGTGGGCCATGGCAAGGTTGGGCAAAAAACCGGCCATAAGTAGCGTGCCAGCGCAAAAAGCAGTTTTTAATGTGTTCATGAGGATCTCCGTAGCAAGGGGGATCAGTATAAGCGGCAATGATGAAGAAGGGAAAGTGCACACTGGCTTCAGACTGTCTCTTGGGCTCATGTTCAAACCTGCCTGCAAGATCACAATTTCCGAAAATGAAGCTGCCATCGCCTTCTCGTGACTGTTACGCAGTAAATCGCACCAGACACGCGACCGCTTGTCTCTCGGAACAGCAATGCAACTGCAAGAGAGACAGCTGTGCTTGCACTCGGCCTGAATTGCGTAACGATATACGGTCCGTTAACCCCTTATTTGCCGAAACCAATCTGAGAAGAGCCAGTGCTGTCATAACTCCTAAACAAAACTAAACACAAAGAAGGTTGACTGAGGCACCGTAACTGATTAGGTTGACGTCCCTGCCCCAGGTGCTGGTTGGTTTGCAGATTTTACATCTAGCGAAAATCGAATGAAGCAATCAGCTTAAACGGGAAGTCCGGTGGATCACACAGAGTCAAACATTGACCCCTTTGATGAATCCGGCGCTGCCCCCGCAACGGTAAGCGAGTGGAGTCTTTATAAGTCCCGCTTGTAAGCCCGATACCGGCCTGAGCCAGAGCAACTCGATTTACAGAAATTAGCCTGTAAGTCGGTCACGATGCAGCGGAGGGCTCATCGGTAGTTGGATATCCTGCCTCGCGCAAGTTTTCACTACTTCACATCTCTCCCTCATTGAAACTTAGATTCATTGAGGAACCCAGTAATGTTAATTACTTTTAAGCGAACAGCAGTCACCGCAGTTGTTGCGGTGGCAACTAGCTCCCCTATCACCCTGGCGCAGCAGTCAGATAATTTAGAAGAAATTGTTGTCACCTCCAGTCGTGTGGCGATTCCCCTGCGCCAAATCGGCACGTCCGTCTCAGTGATGGACGATTTTGAGATTGATTCTCGCGGTGTTCTCAACATAACCGATCTGCTCAGACAAATGCCTGCCACTGGCGCCAGCAATAGTGGCGGTGCGGGCAAAACCACGTTGGTAAGGATTCGCGGCGAAGAAGGCTTTCGCACCCTGACAATTCTCGACGGCGTGCGCATTCAGGATCCAAGTGGACCGCAAATCGCAACGTCGTTTGAGCACTTGCTGAGTGATGGGATCGGACGAATTGAAGTACTGCGCGGCCCCCAGGGTCTGGCCTTTGGTGCCGATGCCGGCGGCGTGATTAACATCAGCTCACGCTCAGCGTCTGAGGGCTTCAGCGCCAGCGCTGACGCCCAAACTGGACGCTATGGCACCAATCAGCTGGCTGCCAACATCGCGGGTCGAAACGGCGCCTTTGACTACTTCCTTGCTGCCACCGACTTCAAAACCAATGGCTTTAACTCACGGGATTCTGATAACACATTAATGGATGCGGATGGTTATAAGAACACCTCTCTGCACGCCAGACTCGGTATGGATATTACAGAATCGTTTCGAGTACAACTGGTACGCCATGATATAGATGGCCGCAACGAGTTCGATGGCTGTTTCACAAGCACCCGCGTGGAGGACTGCAGTGGGAGCAACGACCTTAGCGCCACTCGCATTGAAGCGGAATACAAAGGCGCTGCCTTTTCGCATTCCTTCTCCTACAGTAGCACCGACAGCGATCGAGAGAATTTCGCCGCGGGCGCCTCCAGCTTTACTGCCGCTGGCAAGCTGGAGCGCTGGGAATATATTGGTACAGCCACCGAGCTCCCGGGCTTTGACCTCGTGTACGGCGCAGATCAGGAAGAGGCTTGGAATAACGGAAGAGGACGAGGCAATATTGGTGTATTCCTCGAATATCTCAGTGATTTCTCTGACGCGGTGTTTTTCACCGCAGGTGTTCGTCACGATGACAATGAAGATTTTGGCACCAACACCAACTATCGGGTCAGCGCAGCGTATCTTGCCGATCTGGGCGAAGGTACGCTCAAATTCAAAACCGCTCTGGGCACAGGATTTCGTGCACCGAGCCCTTTCGAGATCGCCTATAACGCTGGTGCTTTTGCATTTCCTCCGGCTGCGGGCATAACCTTGCAGCAGGAAGAAAGTGAGGGCTGGGAAATAGGAGTGGAATATATCACTCGTACTATGCGACTGGAGGCCGTTTATTTCGATCAGAATGTTGAGAATGCCATCTTTTTTGACCTCGCATCCTTCAGTGGCTACCTGCAGGATATTGGACAGGCTAATTCTCGCGGTATCGAGCTAAGTGCAGAAATCCCAATCACCGATTCTCTAAGAGTCACCGGCAACTACACCCGCAATGAGACGGAGCGGCCTGACGGTACGCAACGTTTACGCCGGCCAGAGCACCTCTTTAATCTCGGTTTTCTCTACACTGGTCTCGATGGCAAGCTGAATTTGAATGGCTTCTATCGCTCACAGGCTAACGCCATAGACAGCGGCAATATTGCTATCGATGATTTTGGCGTGTTCGACCTGACTGCGTCTTATCAGCTAACGGAGGGTGTTCGCGTTTATAGCCGACTGGAAAATGTTTCTGATGAGGACTATCAGGAGATCATTGATTACAACGCTGCTGGGGCTGCCGCCTACATCGGTGTTAACTTCAAGCTGACGCGTTGAAGCACCAGGCAATAGGGCGGCAGGATAGTGCCCTGCCGCCTTTATCAGTCTACATTCAGACTGCAGCAATCAGAGCGAGAAGAATTGGTTTCCGATTTCCTGTTTTCCATATCCTTTCCGAGATTCGAGGCTGATATGGGCAGCAAACGCCTAAAACAGTTCGTCACCAATCTCCAACAACCTGTTGCTGATTTCGGTTGGAGTGACTCCATTAGTGTTAGTAAACACGATGGCAGCGATTCCCTGCCGGGGCAGAATCCTGATATCAGTATTCGATCCCGGGTCACTACCCCCGTGCCCCCACTGCGGTTCACTGTTTAACTCTCGATCCGAGGACCATGTCAGTCCCTGGGTTCTATTTCCGGCAGGGACACGCTGATCGGTGAGCATTTCAGCCACGGTCTCTGGCTTCAGGATTTGCTTGCCACTGAACTCGCCACCATTCAGGTAAGCACGCGCATAGTTGCTCAATTGCCTCACGCTGGTGCGCAGAAATCCATCGGGGTAGTTAGGATGGTTATAGACACAATTGCTCTGATAACCATCGTCCAGTCGCCGCTCAAGCGTGGGTCCACCCTCTCGTATCACGCCCAGGGGAATTCCACCCCACGTTGGACCACGCGCGGCGCTGTCTTCTACCCAGGTATAGGGAACAACGTGGCGCGACAGATCCGAATCCGCCAGCATCCAGGACGTGTCTGGCATATCAAGCCTGCTGAAGATATTGCGCCGACAGTATTCAGCGAAGGGAATGCCTGACTTTAGCTCAACAATATACGCCAGTACACCAAATGAAATATTGGTGTACTCGAAGCGAGATCCTGGCTCCCAGTCCTGAAAATTCTGCTCGGCATTGTAGAAAGCACCGTCGGGCGTAAGGTACTCCCGCAGCCACACTGAGAGCTCGAAACGCGGATCGCCGCAGGCATAGCGCTCCGCATAAAAGAGTCCATCGCGCAGAAACGAGGTGTGGGTTAGCAACTGGCGAACCGAAATACCATCGGCGCTGCGTTTGGGATTGGTCACCGCAAAAGGCAGGATTGAATTAAGGTCAGCATCCAAATCCAGCAGGCCGACTTCTTTCAGCTGCATGATCGCCGTCGTAGTAAAGGTCTTGGAGATAGACGCAATGTTCTGCAGGCTATCTAGTGAATAGGGAATCCTGCGTTCAATATCGGCCCAGCCGTAGGCCTTGGACCAGATAATGTGATTGTTCTTGATAATGCAGGCCGCAACACCGGGCATGTGATCCCGTGCCATCTTCGCTTCGATAAAATCATCGATATCACCGGGGCCTGCGCCGAACAGGGGTCTCGTGGTCAGGCAAGATGCAGCCCCGAGCACTGCGCCCTGGTTCAAAAATCTACGGCGGTTCATTTTATGCTTCCTATTTTTCTTAGTTGATCTAGGGCAAGTGTACTTGTTTATCACAGAAAATGAATTTTCAATCTGGTGTGCCAGCCAGGGTAACGTCGAGACAGACCACGGTGAAGCCACTGCCCTGATATGCTTTAATATCGCTCTGCCTTACTGCCAACCCCTATCACCAAACGACTTGGAGCACCCAAGGTTATGAAACAAGTGTTAACTATTTTTTCTGTTCTTATGGCCCTGCAGGTAATGCACGTCACCAGCGCGCAAGACCAGGCGGTGCCTGTCCGCAACGAAGCGCCACGCACTGACCAGCAGGAAGTCATCATGATGCGCCATGCCTATCTTGATGAGGGCAGCTATGACTACTGGTATGAACAGAGTGCCACTGGGGTTTGGCCTTGGTTCGAACGCTTGGGTGCCCGTATTCTTGGCGACTTCGAGGTTATTTATCCACTGGCCGATGACGCTTCTCCGGGACAGGATGAGGCCCTGCGCTTTGCCCGCTACGCCAGTTATGAACATTGGCAGGCGACCCGGAGCAATGAGGCGGCTGGAGATACTGGCGGTTCGCTGCAGCTAGCGGGCAATGGCGGCTTGAGCGACGCCTCTACTGCGGGCCTAAGCAATCGTCGCCAGGTCTTACAGGGCTCCCGCGGCGGCTATTTCCTGCAGGGCTATATGGCAGAGACTCGCCCAATTTACATGCCGGGCAGCAACGAGCAGTTCGAATCAGTTGCCACCGCTGCCGCCGAGGCGCCTCGCCCCGTGCGACTGATGGCGGCGCGAGCAGGCGAACCAGTCCTTGGTCTGGAATATCGCCGCATAAGAAAAGGCAGTTTCGAAGACTTTCATATCATCACGCGGGACCGCGTATATCCTTACCTGGAAAAGATTGGGACTCGCCCCGTTGGACAGTGGCGCGTACTGTACTTGCCAAACAGCTCAGCAGTCGAGAATCCTGAATATGACGAAATTTTCACCCTCACGCGCTATGCCAGTATTGAACATTACAATACGGTATGGTCCGACGCCGCCGCTCTTGGCGGAGATGGGCCAGATTACCAGGCCATGCTAGCTGCATTTGGTCAGCTCAATGAGCTTAGCCTGGAGACCAACACGGAGTTTCTGCGCGGTGCGCTCTACGGCAGCCCGCCAGTGCATGCTCCGGCAATGCGTGGCTCTTACAGGCTCTCCCAATAATTCAAAAAAGCGATAGTTAAACCAATCATCCAAAAACAGAGAATCGTTATGCGCATACCTCTCGTGAGCCTGCTGTTGTTGCTGATTTCGTCTGTGTGCATTGGCCAGACTCGAGGTCCGGAAAATGGTTCACTTGTTATCGTGGGTGGCGGTATGCGCGACCTTGATATTTTGCGTGAATTTGCCGAACTCGCAGGTGGCAGCGATGCGCCTGTAGTGGTGATTCCAACAGCTGGCGGCTCGGAAAACTATGATGAATTCTGGCAGGGACTAAACCAATTCCGAGCTGCCGGTCTCACCAAACTTAAACTCATTCATACCTATGAACGCGCCGAAGCCGATACAGCAGCTTTTGCCCAGGCAATTCGCGAAGCAAAAGGCGTTTGGTTTACTGGCGGACGGCAATGGCGTCTGGCGGATTCATACCTGCACACTGAAGTCCATGATGCCTTGCAGGAACTGCTGGAGCGCGGCGGTGTTATAGGTGGCTCATCTGCCGGCGCCACAATTCTGGGTTCCTATCTCGCACGCGGCGATACCACCAGCAACACCGTCATGATGGGAGACCATGAGGAAGGTTTTGGCTTCATATCCAATATTGCTATCGATCAACATCTGCTAAGGCGCAACCGCCAGTTCGATCTGCTGGAAATCACAAGCGCAAAACCTGAGCTGCTGGGCATTGGATTGGATGAGGATACGGCTATCGTGGTGCGCAACAATCGCTTTGAGGTAATCGGCAACAGCTACGTGGTGATATACGACAACACCCGCCAGATTGACAGTGGCGGCCCCTTTTATTTTCTCGAACCGGGAGATCAATATGACTTCCTTGAGCGGCAGGCCTATCGCCCCAGCAGAAGCCTCGAGCCACTTGAAAGAATTGTAGAGACTGGGCAATAACAGCCATTTAGCTAGAACCAGTAACTAAATACCGCGCCAAGTCTTGATATCCAGCAAACAATGACAATTTATTAATTAACCAGAATATTTATAATGG
>CENZ01006449.1_pt1 | contig 28563 bp, 29 predicted proteins | sample 361341 | NCBI WGS metagenome assembly CENZ01 (sample SAMEA2619782, study PRJEB7988) | marine metagenome | biome: marine biome (ENVO:00000447); feature: deep chlorophyll maximum layer (ENVO:xxxxxxxx); material: "saline water (ENVO:00002010), including plankton (ENVO:xxxxxxxx)" | depth 50 m
TTGCTGGGCCAACAATTTCTCTTAACCTTTTAATACCTAAATAGTCATAAGCTAAACCTAATTTTGCAGCAGGAATTGCAAAAGTACTTTTTTCAGAAGCAAGCCTTAAATCGCAAGATAATGCAGTTGCTAACCCTCCTCCAATACAATAACCATCTATAAGAGCTATTGTGGGCTTAGGAAACTTTTGAATCCTATCAAGTGTATTTTTTGAAACATTATCATATTGTATTACAGCTTTTTCCCTAGCTCTATTATCATTAAATTCAGAAATGTCTGCTCCTGCAGAGAAAGATTTATTTCCTTTACCTCTCAGCACTACACATCTTAAGTTTTTATCATCTTCAAATGTAATAAGGGAAGTTCCTATTTTTTCCCACATAGATAATGATATTGCATTTAATCTATTGGGATTATCTAAAATGATATATCCAATATTATCTTCTATATAAGAATTTATATCACCTAATATAACATTATTACTCATATAATATTCTCCATTTTAAAACTTTTTATATCATCTTCACTATATCCAAGCTCAATTAAAACTTCTTTAGTATGTTCACCTTTTTGAGGTGCTGCTTTTTTTAATTTACTAGGAGTCCTACTTAATTTAATAGCTTGTCCTACTAATTTTATTTTACCTAGCGTTGGATGCTCAACAGATTCAGCAATGCTAGAGTGTATAACTTGAGGGTCATTAAAGACTTCTTTTATATTATTAATTGGACCACATGGAATACTCGCTTCATTAAGCTTTTTAATCCATATTTCTTTAGTATCTTGAGATAGTGCTTTTGTTATAACAGAAGTTAATTTAATTCTATTTTTAGTTCGAGCAGAATCATCTTCAAAATCTTTATCATCAAGCGCATCTGTAATATCTAATGTTTTACATAACCTTCTCCACATTGCTTCTCCAGTTGAAGCAATATTAATATACCCATTAGAGGTTTGATACGTGCCCATGGGAGACATAGTAGGATGATCATTTCCTGTCTGCCCTGCAATTTCATTTGAAACTAAAAATCTTGAAGCCTGAAAATCTAGCATTGCTATTTGTGACTCTAATAAAGAAGCGCTAACACATTGACCATATCCGGATTTTTCTCTTTCATAAAGAGCAGTTAATATACCCAAAGCACAATGCAAACCTGCACTCAAATCAGCAACAGGAATTCCTACCCTTAGAGGACCTTTACCATGATGGCCAGTAACTGACATTAAACCACCCATTCCTTGTGCTACCTGATCAAAACCTGGAAGATTAGCATATGGACCAGTCTGTCCAAAACCAGAAATACTAGCATAAATAAGACGAGGATTTAGTTCTTCTAACGTTTCATAGTCTATACCAAGTCTTTTTTTTACATTTGGCCTGAAATTTTCAACTAAAATATCAGCATTCTTAATCAATTCTTTAAATATTTTTAGTCCACCTTTATTCTTTAAATTAAGGGTAATACTTCTTTTATTTCTATGTAAATTTTGAAAATCAGACCCATCTCTTTTTCCTCCTAAATCTTCACTTCCATCAACACTATCTGGTGTTTCAACTTTTATAACATCTGCACCCCAATCAGCAAGTTGCCTAACTGCTGAAGGTCCAGACCTCACCCTAGTAAGATCTATTAACTTAAGTCCTTGTAATGCTTCATTCATACCTATATACATACCTTAAAATATTAATTTCAATATTATACTATATCTATAAGTTATAAGGTAAATTAATTTGGAACATTTATTAGAAGTTTGGCTTTATAATGAAAATGCCCATTTAAAAGGACTTGCCTTCGGTTTTGTTCATTCTTCCATCATGCTTATTGGTTATTATACTGGATGGAGTATAAATAGATTTTTTAAAATAATTTCTAATGGCTTCATTGCCGGAATTATTGGTGCAGCTCTATCTCATATTATTGCAGATATAATAGCATCATTGGTAGATCCTCACCTGCGATCTGCTGTTTTTGGAATTGCTTTAGGAGGTATTATACCTTTACTCTTTATCCCAATTTTAGAAAAACTAGTTACAAAAAGTCAACATCATATAGTTATTGGTGACCATGAAGATATTAAAAAAGATATTAAACTGAAACACAAATAGTACTTTCTACTCTTGTAAAAGCTAATAATAATCACCATATATTGAATGATGATGCCTATCGGGTCATCTTTAGTTATCTAATTTAGATTAGATATTTTATTAATAGAAAGTGCCAATATTAGGGCTTTCGATATTAGTCGCTCAAAGGAGGGCAAATAAAATGAATACATTTGATTTAACACCTTTTTATCGTCATTCTATTGGATTTGATCATTTAGAAAATATTTTTGATAGTATGGTTAAAATGAATGAAGTAACTGATAACTATCCGCCATATAATATTCACTCAAATGGCAAAGATAATTATACTATTGAATTAGCTGTAGCAGGTTTTGATGAGAAAAACCTTTCCATAAGTATGGAAAATGGAATATTAACTATAACAGGAAATAAGGACGAGGAAAATACCCAATATGTGCACCGTGGTATAGCAAATCGTCCATTTAGAAGAACATTTAGGCTTGCAGAATATGTTGAAGTAACAGGAGCAGGTATGCAAAATGGAATATTACAAGTACACTTAGAACGCAAACTTCCTGAAGAACTTAAGCCTAAAAGCATAGAAATTAAAACAGGAAATGCATTCAAGAAATTTCTTGATAGTGCCTCAAAGACTATCGATGGACACATTTCTAAATAAATTAATATAGAGGGAGGTAATTCCTTACCTTCCTCTGTTTTTAAAGCTATTATTTATAGAGATTCGAATCACTTAAATATTATCTAAAAATATAAAATGGGCACGGAATGCTAATATATTGAGCACTACTTCTCTATTCCCTATAAAATATAATACTTTTTTCTTTATTTATGCCTAATTTTAAGGCAATATTAATTAATTGACGATTAATAAATAATCACTTATAAAATAGATATCGTTCATCTCTTAATTAAAGAGACGGAAGTAGACTTAAGATAAGTCGAAGGAACGCATGCAAAAGTTACTATTAATTTGTTATAAATTAATAGAGAGTGAACTGAAGGATAGCGAATTCGTTCAACCTAGAAATAGGTCGGAAGTAGGTTAATAACCGAAGGAACGCGCCAACCAATAGTATACCCTCAAGACTTAGCATGAAATTATAATAAACAGGCTATTCTGTTTATTTAACAATTTTATGGAGGTTTACATGAAAAAACTATATTTAATCACATTTTTATTCACATCAATTTATACATTTAGCTCATCCGCTGGTCCAACTGGTGAAAAAGCATTTGATCCATTGATAACTAGTTATCTAACAGCTGTAGAACTATCAAAAGATGGTAATATAAATGCTGTTAAAAATAGAGAAGTAATCTATAGCTTTTTAAACAAAGATCAGCAGTTAGTAGTTCACAATATTTATATGAATAAAGTAAAAAAAGATTTTGCAGCTAAAAAGCTTAAAAAAATATTAAATTCTAATAAATTCTTAGAAGTACACTATACTGGAAAGGAACACACAAAACTTTCATATTTAAAGTCAATGAAAGCAAATAACTTTATATTCTTCTAACTCCACAAACATATCTTTTCTCCTCCCAAGAGTGATATGTTAAACTCCCAAAACGCCATAACCCTTTTGTTATGGCGTTTCCCTTTAATCTCTGCGAAAGAAAATAAAATGACAGAATTTTTAATTATCAATCTAAAAACTATTATTTATGGTTTATTATGTGCTCTACTTTTGTATCTTTATTCTAACAAAAAGTTAAAATTTATTTCTTGTTGGGCAGGTCTTACATTATCCGCATGGTCTTTTTTACATATAATGTAATTAGAGTTTTGTAGGATTAGGCATATTCTTATATATCTTATCAGGATCAAATGATTTTTCATTTTCAATAAATTTTAGTGGTTTATCTATATTTTTTTCTCCAACCAGAACTTCTCTATAAAAACAACTTCTATACCCTACATGACATGATGCTTCATTTCCTCCGAGAAGAGGTTCCGCCAGAGAAACTTCTATAACTAAGCTATCTTGATCATCATCTATAAGCATTCTCTCAACTTTTTGAAACATCCCAGAAGTCTCACCCTTCTTCCATATACTTTCTCTGGACCTAGACCAGTAATGAGCTAAACCTGAGGATATAGTTAGCTGCATAGCCTCTTCATTCATGTATGCAAACATAAGGACTTCTTTTGTTTTAGTATGTACAGTAATACATGGAATAACTCCATTATCATCAAATTTAGGAGCAAGCTCCACTCCTTCTTCGACCTGCTCTATAGAAATTCTTTTTTTAAAGTTCATTTAATAAAACCCAAATAATTAATACTTAAAATTATAATTCTCTGAAACTTACATAAAAAACATATAAATTAAAAGAAATAATCTTTGAAAATTACTAATAGTACATATATATATTACTATGCTATATTATATAATGTATTTCATTAGATTACGGAGACATAATGATTAAGGATAAAACTATAAATAAGCCTGTTGTAAAACCGACAAGAGAAGAAGCAATGGATGCAGTAAAAACAATGATTGCATGGGCAGGTGATGACCCAACTAGAGAAGGTTTACTAGAAACACCAAAGAGAGTTATCAAGGCATATGAAGAGTTTTTTGCGGGGTATGAAATGGACCCTGATGAAATTTTAAATAAAACTTTTGAAGAAGTAGCTGGATATGATGAAATGATAATTATCAAGGATATTCGTTTAGAATCTCATTGTGAACATCATATGGTTCCAATATTAGGTAAAGCTCATCTAGCTTATATACCTAACAACCGAGTAGTAGGAATAAGTAAATTGGCAAGAGTTGTAGATGTATATGGCAAAAGACTACAAACACAAGAAACTATGACTGCACAAATAGCTGAAAGTATAAATAGAGTACTTAAACCAAAAGGAGTTGCAGTTGTGGTTGATGCAGGTCACCAGTGTATGACCACTAGGGGAATTCATAAAACAAATGCTACAACTATCACTAGTCAAATGCTCGGTGTTTTTAGGAGTGATTATAGGACTAGATCTGAGTTTATGAATTTAATAAATAGTTAACTTTGTAAATATTTTAATCGGAAAAGTTTATGGGTAATGCAACTATTACACCTTCAATTCCAATCATTTTGGCGTCAGCTTCAAAAATTCGTTCTAAAATTTTACAAAAAACTGGTATGGAATTCTCTGTAATAATTTCAGATATAGATGAAGATAAATTAAAAGAAAATATGATTAAAAAAAGTATTCCAGAGATGGCAATTATATTAGCCTCAGAAAAAGCATTAAATGTCAGTAAAACGAACCCAAACAGTTATGTAATAGGTGCAGATCAAATTTGTAATTTAAATAATAATATATTTAGCAAACCTGATACTATGGATAAAGCAATTGAACAGTTAAAAAAGTTATCAGGAAAGACCCATAAACAAACTAGTGGAATAAGTTTATATTTTAATAGTAAACTGATTTGGTCAGGTTATGAAGAAGCAGAACTTACAATGTATGAACTTAATGAAAAAGAAATAATAAAATATTTAAAAATAGATAAGCCGTTTAATAGTTGTGGTTCATATAAATATGAATCTTTAGGAATTAATTTATTTTCTAAGGTCACTGGTAATAATGAAACTATTCAAGGTCTACCTATAATAGAGCTTTTAAAGCAATTGAGAAAAAATAAAGTTTATTCGATAAATAATATTAAGGTTTAGTAAGAAATGAGTATTTTTAAAATACATAATACGTTAGGAAACAAGAAAGAAGAATTTATTCCTATAGATAAAGACCATATAAGAATTTATGCTTGTGGGCCAACTGTGTATAATTATGCACATATTGGAAATGCTAGAATGGCTGTGGTATGTGATTTACTAGTAAGGTTTATGCGATCTATTTATCCAAAAGTTACATATGTTTCTAATATTACGGATATAGATGATAAAATTATAAATGCTTCTTTAGAAACAAATACTCCAATAAAAGAATTAACTGCTAAATACGAAAAAATCTATAATCAGGATATGGGGGAATTAGGAGTATTAAAACCAGATATACAGCCTAGAGCGACAGACCATATCAAAGAAATGATTTCTCTAATAGATCAATTGATTAAACAAAATAATGCTTATGTGTCTGATAATCATGTTTTATTTAATGTTTCATCTTATAAAAATTACGGTTTATTATCTGGAAGGAATAAAGAAGATCAAATTGCTGGAAGTAGAGTTGAAGTAGCTGACTATAAAAATAATTCAGGTGATTTCGTTTTATGGAAGCCAAGTTCTGAAGACCAGCCAGGCTGGGACTCCCCTTGGGGTAAGGGACGGCCAGGTTGGCATATAGAATGTTCAGCAATGTCTGAAAAAACTCTTTCTTTGCCTTTTGATATCCACGGAGGGGGATTAGATTTAACTTTTCCTCATCATGAAAATGAAATAGCTCAAAGTTGTGCTGCACATAAATTTGATGACCCACAAGATTACGCAAAATATTGGATTCATAATGGATTTGTTACTATGGATGGAGAAAAAATGTCTAAGTCTCTTGGTAATATATTTTTAGTGAATGATTTACTAAAGAAATATCCTGGAGAAACTCTGAGGCTTTCTCTAATTTCTTCACATTATAGACAACCATTAAATTGGAATTCAAAAATTATTGAACAGGCTCAAAAAAATCTTGATCGTATATATAGAATTCTTAAAGATAATGAGAATATATCCATTGATGAAAACATTCATGTACCTGATAATGTAGTTGACGCTTTATCAGATGATTTAAATACTTCTAAAGCAATGTTTGAAATTAATTTAATTGCTGATAAATTATCTAAGAGTAATAATAAAAATAAGAGTGCCTTAAAAGGAGAACTAGTCTCATCTGGAAAAATACTTGGCTTGTTTCAACAATCTCCCAGTGAATGGCTTAAATATGGAAAAACTAATAATAATATAGATAGTAATTTTATAGAAGAGTTGATACTTAAAAGAAATAAAGCAAGAGAAGTTAAAAATTTTCAAGAAGCAGATAAAATTAGAGATGAATTGACTAATATAAATATAGAGATAGAAGATACTATTGATGGTACAATCTGGCGTAGTAAAAATTAAAATAAAGTATAAATGATAATATAATGACTAATAATAATACAAAAATTTCAATTACTTTTCCTGATGGTAATTCCAAAGAATATGATAAAGGAATTACAGGTTATAAAATAGCTGAGAGTATTGCTAAGTCTCTTGCTAAAGAAGCAATAGCTGTAGAAATAAATAATGAAATATCTGATTTATCTTTAGAAATAAATAATGATTCAAAATTAAAAATTATTAAACGTAATGATGATGAAGCTTTAGAACTCATTCGTCATGATTGCGCTCATGTCATGGCCGAAGCTGTACAAGAATTATTTCCTGAAACTCAGGTCACAATAGGACCAGCAATAGATAATGGATTCTATTATGATTTTGCTAGAGAAAAAGCATTTATTCCCGATGATTTAGAAATAATTGAAAAGAAGATGCATGAAATTATTAAAAGGAATTCTTCTTTTGTTAGAGAAGTATGGAATAGAGATGAGGCTATCTCTTTTTTTAAAAATAAAAAAGAAGAATATAAAGCTGAATTAATTTCAGATTTACCTAAAGATGAAAATATTACAATTTATAAGCAAGGAGACTGGACTGACTTATGTAAGGGTCCACATTTACCCTCTACTAAACATGTTGGTAAAGCATTTAAATTAATGAAAGTAGCTGGAGCATATTGGAGAGGAGATTCTTCAAATACAATGCTTACAAGAATATATGGTACGGCATGGAGAAATGAAGAAGAGCTTAACAATTATCTTATCATGCTAGAAGAAGCTGAGAAACGTGATCATAGAAAGCTAGGACGAGAAATGAACTTATTTCATTTCCAAGAAGAATCTCCTGGTTCCGTTTTTTGGCATACTAAGGGTTGGCTACTTTTTCAAACATTAGTTAATTATATGAAGAAAAGGCAAGATGCAGCTGGTTATGAAGAGATAAATACTCCTGATATTATGGATCGCTCACTATGGGAAAAATCAGGACACTGGGATAAATTCGGGGAGAACATGTTTACTACTGAAGAAAGAGAAGATAGATTATATGCTCTTAAACCTATGAATTGTCCTGGAGCTGTTCAAGTTTATAAACAAGGGATTAAAAGTTATAGAGATTTACCATTAAAATTATCTGAATTTGGAAAAGTCCATAGATATGAGCCTTCTGGTGCTCTTCATGGGTTAATGCGAGTAAGAGGCTTTACGCAAGATGATGCCCATATATTTTGTACAGAAGACCAAATTACAGAGGAGTGTAAAACTGTATGCAGCCTAATTATAAGCATTTATAAAGATTTTGGTTTTGAAAATATTCATATTAAATATTCTGACAGACCTGAAAAAAGAGTAGGAAGTGATGAAATATGGGATAAATCAGAAGAAGCACTAAAAATAGCAATTGAAGCAACCGGTTTATCTTATACACATAATCCTGGTGAAGGAGCTTTTTATGGCCCAAAAATAGAATTTGTTCTGAGAGATGCAATCGGCAGGGATTGGCAGTGTGGAACTCTTCAAGTGGACCTAAATTTACCTAGCAGACTATCAGCTAATTATATAGCTGAAGATGGACAGAAATATGCTCCGGTTATGCTTCATAGAGCATTGTTTGGTTCAATTGAACGCTTTATAGGTATTCTGATAGAAAATTATTCTGGTCGTTTACCATTATGGCTCTCTCCTACTCAAATTGTTATTGCTACAATTACTTCTGATGCGGACTTATATGCTAAAGAAGTTTTAAAATTATTTAAAGAAAATGACTTGAGAGTAGAAATTGATATTAGAAACGAAAAAATAGGTTATAAAATCAGAGAGCATAGTACGGCTAAAATACCTATATTAGTTATTATTGGTAAACAAGAAGCTGAAAAAAGAGAACTATCAATTAGAAGGTTGGGATCTAATAATACAGAGACTAGTAATCTAGAAACTGTAGTCAATGATTTAAAAATTCAATCTAAGTCGCCGTAATATCTTAATATGATAAAGAACATATTTATAGGTATTATAAAATTATATCAATATATTGTATCTCCAATGTTGGGATCTCAATGTAGATTTAATCCTACCTGTTCAAACTACGCAATAGAATCAATAAAGAAACATAATTTACTTAAAGCAATTTATATTTCATTTCGACGCATATTGCGCTGTCATCCTTGGGGAAAATCAGGAGATGATCCAGTTCCTGATTAATAAATAATTGACGTTAAACAGGATATTATTCCTATTACTACTAGCCAACTTCCAAATATTTTAGAGCCAATAAAAATATATTTTCTACTTATAAATTCAAATATATATATAAATAAACCTGTAAGCATAATAATAATTATTATGTTTCCTCCGGGATAATTTATAAAACTTTTTATAGAAAATGCTTCAATATCTTTTAAGCCTATATGCAAAGAACTAATAAAAGAAAATAGTATTACAATCAAATATTTTAAAATAATTTTATGAGGACTAAACCACAATAAAATACCGATAAATATATTTAATATATATAAAATTATTAATGGAAATTTATCAAATCCAAAAATAAAATCGATATTGTAGTAAAAAATAAAATCTAAAATCATATTGAAGAATATTTGACACAAAATAAATATAAATAAAAATATAGTTAATATAAAAAATAATAATTTATTCTTACTTTGAATTAATAATAATGAAACGCCTAATATGCTTATTAAAAATATATAATTGCTCAGGATGTTATATAAGCCTGATAAAAATAATCCATAATCTTTTATAGGAGTAAATAATACTTTAAAAGTAGATAGTGAAACTAAAAATACTAATATACTTAAAATTATTAAGTTAATATTTTTATTTAGCATCAAAAATAATTTCTTAAAATAAGAAAAACTCCTGAAATAAAAATAAATATACCTAATAATCTAGAAATTTTACCATCATAAAAATTATTCAGAATATAGCCCAATAATATACCTACTAAATGAATTAACCCTGTAGATATTACAAAACCAACTATAAAGCTTAGAGGATCTATTGCTTTAGGTATTTCATTTCCATGAGCATAGCCATGAAATATTGCAAAAAAAGATATTATTAATAAGGCAATAATTTCATTTGGAAACCATTTAAGAAATATAAATAAACCTAAAATTATTACAGATAGAGCTATTATATGCTCAACATAAATAAATATAAGTATATTTGATATAGATATTATAGCCCCTATACACATTACAAGAGGAAAAGATACTGGAAGTGACCACATACGTCTTCCAGCCATCTGGGCACCCCAAATACCAATTCCTAACATAACTAAAAAATGGTCTAGACCTAATATAGGATGACTAAAACCGCTTCCAAATCCAGAACTATTAGATGTTATTGAGTGAGCATTAGCTTCATTAAGAAGTATTAATGTAATTAAAGGTATATTTAAAATAAAATTAATTAAATATCTCATAAATCAAACCAAAATATATTTTATATTAATAGTCTAAATTATTTTTATTAAATATCTACTATTACTTGACTAGAATATATTTTGTGACATGTTGCCTTGTGAATCTAGTTTACTTTTTATAAAGAAGCCAGTTCATATAATATTTAATCTCATTAGAAAGAATAATATGTCTGAAGAATTACGTAATATTGCAATTATTGCACACGTTGATCATGGAAAAACTACATTAATTGACTCTATCATGAAACAAAGTGGAATGTTTAGAGAAAATGAAAGTGTAAGTGAAAGATTAATGGACTCTGGGGACTTAGAAAAAGAAAGAGGTATTACCATACTAGCAAAGCCAACTTCAATTTCCTGGGATAATATTACTATTAATATAATTGACACACCTGGACATGCAGATTTTGGAGGAGAAGTAGAAAGAGTTTTAGGTATGACAGATGGAGTTATACTTCTAATTGACGCTGCAGAAGGTCCTATGCCACAAACTAAATTTGTTCTTGGGAAAGCATTAGCCCAGGGGCTAAAACCTATTGTAATAATAAATAAAGCTGACAGACCTGATGGAAGACCTGACGAAGTTTTAGAAGAAATATTTGATTTATTTATTTCCTTAGATGCAAATGAAGAACAATTAGATTTTCCAACTCTATATGCATCAGGTAGAGCAGGATGGTGTGTAAATGAATTAGACGAACCACATGAAAATTTACATCCACTTTTAGATTTAATTATAAAACATGTTAAAGCACCAAAAGTAAATCAGGACTTACCATTTGCTATGCTAGTAACTCTACTAGACTCTGATCCATACTTAGGAAGATGTCTTGTAGGAAGAGTAGAACAAGGTTCTGCAAAAGTTAATGATACTGTCAAATCTATAAATTTGAATGGTGAAAAGATTGAAAATGGAAGATTAACTAAATTACTAAAATTTGAAGGTTTGAATAGAATTCCAGTAAATGAAGTATATCCAGGAGATATAATATGTGTAGCAGGACTAGCTAAAACTTCAGTTGCTGACACAATTTGTGACTTATCATTAGAAACTGCAATGAAATCAACTCCTATTGATCCTCCTACTATGGCCGTAACTATCACCGTAAATGACTCTCCTTTTGCAGGCACAGAGGGTAAAAAAGTTACATCCACACTAATTCGTGAAAGGTTATTGGCAGAAGCAGAAACAAATGTTGCTATTACTTTTTCTGAAAGTTCAAATAAAGACTCTTTTGAAATTGGCGGAAGAGGAGAATTACAATTAGGAGTGTTAATTGAAACAATGAGAAGAGAGGGTTTTGAACTTACCGTTTCTAGACCAAAAGTTTTATTAAAAAAAGATGAGAATAATAAAATTATTGAGCCTATAGAAGAAGTAATTATAGACGTAGATGAGGAATATGTAAGTTCTGTTGTAGATTCTATGAACAAAAGAAAATCAGAAATGCAAGATATGAGATCATCTGGAGCCGGTAAAACGCGGCTTATTTTTTATGCTCCATCTAGAGGGTTAATAGGATACCAAAGTAAGTTTTTAACTGATACTAGAGGAACTGGTGTTATTAATAGGCTGTTTCATTCATATGATTCCTATAAAGGAGATGTTCCAACCAGAAGAAATGGTGCACTAATATCCACCGATACAGGAAAAGCAGTAGCATTTGCTATATGGAAACTTCAAGATAGAGGCCCTATGTTTATTGGACATAATACTGTTGTATATAAGGGAATGATTGTAGGAGAACATTCAAGAGATAATGATCTAGAAATTAATGTACTTAAAGGAAAGCAATTAACTAATATGAGAGCTTCTGGCTCCGATGAAGCAGTGGTTCTTGTTCCACCTAAGATAATGTCATTAGAAGAAATGATGGCTTATATCAACGAAGATGAACTTCTTGAAGTAACACCCTTGAATCTTAGACTAAGAAAAAGATATTTAGACTCTAAAGAAAGAAAAAAGAGTGCTAAATAAATTTTTTAGTACATACTATAGTAAAAATAATCTACGGAAAAATTATGGAAAATAAAAATACAAATATTTTGCAACCAATACTTAATTTAATAGAATTGTTAGCTGGAAATTTTGGAACACTTTTAGTCAAAACTTTTCACTATCTTGCCTTATTTTTAATAGGAGCTGCAATTGTATGGTCTGCATCAGTTGAATTTTTATCCATGATGGATAAAGGGGCTGCATCTATTGAAGATATATTATTACTTTTTATATATTTAGAATTAGGAGCTGTTGTTGGAATATATTTTCAAACAAATCATATGCCGGTTAGATTTCTTATATATGTAGCTATAACTGCTTTAACACGTTTACTACTTGAGCTAGTATTTGAATGGCATAGTATTGAATATATAAATATAATTATCGTATGCGGTGGAATACTTTTATTAGCAGCAAGTATATTAGTTTTAAGGTATGCTTCCCATAACTATCCATCTAATTAAGTTATTTAAATTAGTTTGGAGTCAATATAGAAGAACCAATAGTTTTTCTTTCTGCAAGATCCTTATGTGCAAGACCAGCTTCATCTAGAGAATATTTCTGATTAATATTAATTTTTAAAACTCCACTATTAATTAATGTGAATAAATGGTCTGCATTTTTTTGTCTTTCAATAGCATTTTTTGTATAAGTTAGTAATGCTCCAGTTGCTATTGAGCCAGAAAAAGATCTTATTTGAGTAATATCAATAGGTTCTATAGGACCTGATGCAAAACCATAGCAAACTATTCGACCTCTTTCCCTTAGACAAGTCAGCCCCTTACTAAAAGTATCTTTACCAATAGCATCATAGATTACGTGAACTCCTAGTCCGTCAGTTATTTCCTTTACCTTATCTGCAAAATTTTCCTGAGAATATAATATGGTATAATCGCATCCATTTCTTTTTGCATATTCTGCTTTTTCATCAGAACCAACTGTACCTATTACTGTTGCACCAATATGCTTTGCCCATTGACTTAATATTAAACCTACACCTCCTGCTGCAGCGTGAACTAATACTATTTGTCCAGATCTTAAACTCCATGATTCATGTAATAAATATTGCGCTGTAAGCCCTTGAAGGGTAGCTGCAGCTGCTATTTCTAAAGATGTATTTTGATTTAATAAAATTAATTTATTAGCATCTATTAACATTCTTTCGGCATATGCCCCTATATTCATACAATGTGAAACTTTATCTCCTAATTTGAAGCCATTCACACCCTCACCTATGGCTTCAATAGTTCCAGCTCCTTCCATACCTAAAGTTGCTGGAAATTCTTTAAAAGATATTGGATGCTTTCCACTTCTTTGCATTATATCTATATAATTTAATCCAATATTTTCATGTTTTATAATAACTTGCCCTATGCCCGGTTCAGATATTGATATATTTCTATACTTCATCTCTTCTGGACCACCAACCTGGTCAATCTGAATTACATTGCTTTTCATTTTATATTATACTCCGTTTATAAAACCTTATCTGTTTCAGGATCAATTATATGAAACTTCTTTTTATTAAAATTAAGAGAAATTGTATTATCACTTGTCAGATTGTTTTCCGGTGATACTCTTCCACATAATTGTACCCCATTTACAGTAAAGTAAACCATGGTCTCCATTCCAAGAGGCTCTACTAAATCTATTGTAACTTTATGTTCAATCGCATTCTCTGATATTTTTTCATTTATATGTTCTGGCCTAATTCCTAATAACACATCTTTGCCATCAAGATTTTGTATATTTTTTTGTCTATCTTTATCTATAGAAAATGAGATCTGTTCATTTACAAAAACTGAAAAATCTTTTCCCTTTTTAACTATTTTACTAGGAATAAAATTCATAGCTGGAGAACCAATAAACCCTGCTACAAAACCAGTTTTAGGAAAATTATAAATATCATCAGGAGTTCCTATTTGCTCAATTTTACCGTCTTTCATAACTACAACTCTATCAGCGAGTGTCATTGCTTCAACTTGATCATGAGTCACATATATAGTAGTAGTTTTAAGATGCTGGTGGACTCTTTTAATTTCTATTCTCATCTGTCCACGCATTTTAGCATCTAAATTACTTAACGGCTCATCAAATAAAAATACTTTAGGATTCCTGACTATAGCTCTACCCATTGCAACCCTTTGCCTTTGTCCTCCAGATAGCTGTCTTGGTCTTCTTTCTAATAATTCAGATATACCCAAAACTTTTCCAGCTTCTTCTACACGTTTTTTAATATCTTCCTTTGAAAATTTTCTTAATCTCAATCCAAAAGACATATTTTCAAAAACCGTCATATGAGGGTATAAAGCATAACTTTGAAAAACCATTGCAATATCTCTATCTTTTGGAGGAACATCATTTACTAAATTTTCACCAATATAAATTTTACCTTTAGTTACTTCCTCTAAACCTGCTATCATTCTTAATACCGTACTCTTTCCACATCCTGAAGGCCCCACTAAAATAACAAATTCATTATCTTTTATACTGAGATCTATACCTCTTACTGCTTCAGTTCTATCAAAAACTTTATGTAAACCTTTTATATCTACGTCTGCCATATTTTTTATCCTTTTGTAGCTCCAGAAGTTAAACCCGCAATATAATAATCCATTAAAAATGCATATACAATTACTGGTGGAGCTGCTGCTAATAATGCTCCTGCCATTAATCCTCCCCAATGAAAAACGTCCCCTTTGATTAATGTTGTAACAGTACCAACAGTAAGAACCATTTCAGATTCGCTATATATAAATGCTAATGGATATAAAAATCCTGCCCACGAAACTGTAAATGCAAATATAGTTGCAGCTATCAAACCTGGCATAGCTACCGGTATAAAAACCTTAAGTAGCATTTGCATATGATTAGCTCCATCTATCAAAGCTGCTTCATCAATTTCTTTAGGAATTGATGAAAAATATCCAATCATTAACCAAGTACAAAATGGTACACTTAATGTTGGGTATACTAAAACAAGCACCCAATAACTATTAAGAAGACCCAACCATCCAACTATTTTAAAGAGAGGAATAAATAATAGAGTGTCTGGAACTAAATAAGTTAAAAATATCCCAGTAGCCAGTACTCCAGAACCCCAAAACCTCAACCTAGATAGAGAATAAGCAGCCAAAACACTTATTACCATAGTTATAATCACTACAGATATTGTTACAATTATAGTATTTTTAAAAAAGGTTAGAAAAGGAGTTTCTGTAAATAAATATTTATAATGTTCAAAAGTTAAACCTTGTTTTATTAACCAAGGATTAGAAGATAATTCTGCTATCTCTTTATTAGTTTTTAATGAGGTAATCAGCATATAATAAGGTGGGAACAAAAAGAAAATAACAAATAATATTAAGCAACCATAGGCAGCAAATAATGCCCATCTTCTATTATTATTTATGCTATTTCGATAAGATAGAATTTTCATTTATACCTCATTTGTTCTTTTCCTTACATTTCGTAAAATAATAAATGATAAAACGGCCAAAACAGGAAACATAAATAAAGATACCGCAGCACCAAGAGGAATATCTCCAGATTCTATTCCAACTCTAAAAGCATAGGTTGCAAAAAGATGAGTTGTATCAATTGGACCACCTCTTGTTAAAACTCTAACAATATCAAAATTAGCAAAAGTAACAATTATAGAAAAAAGTATTGTAATTGAAATTATATTTTTCATCATTGGAAGCGTAATAAAAAATAATTTCTGCCAATAATTAGCTCCATCTATAGAAGCTGCTTCATATAAGTCTTCTGGGATAGACTTTAAAGCTGCTAGATACATAATTAAAAAAAAGGGAGCTCCAACCCATATATTAACTAAAATAATTGAAAATCTTGCCCAAAAAGTTTCACTTAACCATGGTATTGCATCAATTGATAATTTTTCTAGCAGCCAATTTAAAGCACTATAAGTGGGCTCAAAAAGCCACCACCAACCTAATGTCGATAAAGCAGGAGGAATAACCCATGGAATTAGTAACATTCCACGCCATTTTCTTTGACCTTTTGAAGGTATTGCATTAATAGAATGTGCTGCAATAAAACCTATTAAAGCTTTAAAAAATACTGCTACTAAAGCAAAAAATATAGATTGCTGAACTACCAACCAAAATGTTTCTCTTTTGAATAAAAACAAGAAATTAGCAAAACCTACAAATTTTGTTTCAGCCTTATTTAACGTAGCCAAAAATATAGAATAAAAGAATGGATATATTATCAAACAAGCAACCATTAAAATTAGTGGCAAACACATAAAAAATGCAATACGGGGTTTTTGCTTTAACCAAATAAATAAATTATTTATTTTCATTATCCTCTCATAATACCTTCTAGCTCATTTTCTGCCCATCTAATTCCTTTTTTGATCGACTGTCCCTTTGAAGTTATCCTAGCGACTAAATTAGCAATAATATATTGTGTTGTGATTTGAGATGCTATTTCAGGAGGAGCAGGATAGCCAGGTGCAACTGGAACTTCATCACCCCTCATCGGATAATTATAAAGAACTCCATCAGGAGGAGAAGCGTCTACCCATGTTTTATTATCTTTAAAATGAGAAATAATTAAGGGAATATCATATCCTTGAGAAGCTTCAACACAAGCATCAACAACAGATTTTTCAGAAACATATCTCAGTAAATCCTTGGCAGCTGATTTATTTTGAGCAAAACTCCATATACCCCAATATTGCGAATTATCAGGCCTAAACCTTCCTTTAGGTCCTCTTGGGGCGTCATGATGCCATAAATTTTTAGCTACATTTGGATTATCTCTTTTTGCAACAGCCCATGCACTAGCTGGATTTGATATAACTGAACCTTCTCCTGAAATAAGCCAGCGATTATTGCTAGAATCGTCCCATGCATATACACTCTTAGGCATAAATTCTGTTAATTTTTTTAGATATTCCAATACCTCTCGTACAGAATCAGAATCAACTGAAATATCTCCATCTTTATTTACTAGTTCTGCACCATAAGCTGTAAAAAGAGAACTTAACCAACGACTATCTGGCGTAGCTCCTATAGTAGCTCCAAAAGGTTTGCCAGCTTTATATAATTTTTCTGCCGCTATTAAAAATGTATCATACGTCCAATTATTTATAAGTTCTTCATTTCTATTTTCATTAGCTGGAAACATTTCCTTTAGATCAATTCCTGCATGCTCTTTAAACAAATCAAAACGAGAAACAAAAGAATCAAAAAAGGACCCTGTAGGAGCTGGCGCTCCTCTCCAATGACCATCTAAATGAGCATAAAAACGTGCTGAATCTAATAAAGGTCCATGTTTATTTATTATATCTTCCACAACATCATCAATTGGATCTAATCTGTGCTTAAACATAGTTCCAAACCAAGTAGGTAATGAAAATATATCGTGACCAGTTTTTGCTCTAGATTCAGCTTGTGCTGTTAAAAGTAACTTATTCCCTATAGAAGTGATAAAATCTACCTTAACTTCAACTCCATTCTTCTCTCCCCATTTGACAAGAATATGTCTTAACATATCATCCGCTCCAGGTATCCAATGAGACCATATTCCTAATAATAATTTTCCTGCTGAATGTGCTGTTTTTACATATGGAGCAGCTATTGTATATCCACCTACTGCACTCACACCCTTTACAAATTTTCTTCTATTTATAGATGCTTTTTTCAATTCCTTTTCCTCCCCAAAAATGAGTTTAATTTGGTATAATTACAAATAAGGTTATTTAGTTTAATAATACTTTAGGAAAATTTACAAATAATATTTAAGAAAAATAGACTAATTCTATGCTAAATTGTATTTTAAAAAAAACCAAAGCAAATTATAATTAAAGTGAAAATAAATAAATGAAAATTACTAAATTTATAAATATATTAGTTTTAGCAATATTTATCTTTAATATAAATTATGTTAACTCCGAAGATGATATAATTTCACTAAAAGATTTGTATAAACAACAAAATTTAAAGTCAGAAATAGGAAAACTAAAGTATCTTTCACATTTCTCTTTACAGTGCAGCAGTTTATTTCAAGCTATTAATGAAGTATTGCCAAATAATAATATACTGTTAGCCTCCATAAACCTTCAAGAAGGGGCCATTATTACTAAAATTATGCTTCAAAAAACAGAGCAGAGAAAAATTAAAGAAGAAATAGATGAACAAATAATATTTATGAAAAATAAATATTTAGACTTAATGAATAAAAATAAAAAAGCTAATGGAAAATATATTAATAGTTCAGGTATAATATCTAATGATCAAGAAATATGTAAAAAATTTGTTCCTAGATTTTATAAATTTTTGAGAAGTAATAGTTTTACAATTAAAAAATAATTTCGATAAGAAATGGTCCGTTTTTTTTTATACCAATATCTAATGCATCCAAAAGTTTTTTGCAGTCATTAACTTTTATTGCTTCTACGCCCATTCCTTTTGCTATATGTACCCAATCTAAATATGGCCTATCTAACGTTAGCATATCTACTGCTCTTGGACCTGGGTTTTGAACACCAACATTGGTAAGCTCACCTCTCAATATTTCATAAGTACGATTGGCAAATATTAATATAGTAATATCTAAATTTTCTCTTGCCATAGTCCACAAAGACTGAACTGTATACATTCCACTTCCATCACCTTCTAATAAAACTACTTTTCTATCCGGACATGCTACTGCTGCTCCTATCGCAACAGGCATACCATAACCTATAGCTCCTCCTCTATTATTTAACCAATCATGAGGTGGTGCACCAGAAGTTGCAGGAAAAAAATCTCTTCCAGTAGTAACGGATTCATCCACTACGATAGCATTTTCAGGAAGTTTATTACCTATAGCTAACGCTAATTTTTCCTTAGTAATATTTCCATTTGGTACTTCTGGCCTTTTATATTCTGCAAGGAATTTAGGAGATTCATTTATAGCACCTAGTTCAACTGCAAGATCAGTTAAAGCAGACAGAATATCTTCATCTACATCTGCTAAACTCATTATGGGAGTATCTTCCCTATATAATAAACTTGGTTTATCTGGATAACCAAAAAATGCTACAGGAGGCTTAGAACCTACTAAAACTAATTGTCCAGCTTTATCTAACATAGCTAGTGCTCTATCAACTACACCTGCTCCAGGTATCCTCAGCATATCTAATCTACCTGCACCTCTAGATAAACGAGCATTAGCTGCTTCCGTGATTATACCACATCCAGTCTTTCTTGAGATTTTACCAGCCAGTAAAGTCGCTTCTACCGTTAGCGCCCCTCCTCCTAAAAGAAGAGTAGAATGCTTACCATTAGAAAGAAACTTAGCTATATTTTGTATAGTTTCTTTATCAACTTTAGTTCTATAAGCAGAATCTTTAGCTTTAACAATATCACCTCCTTCTCCCCATGCCGTATCAGCTGGTAAAATAAGAGAAGATATTTGGCCAGGTGCTTTTTTAGCATTCTCTATGGCTTCAGCACCATCTTTAGATAATTCTTCAGATTTTTTGGAAGTTTTGACCCAATGCGACATAGGTTTCGCTATTGCTTCTATATCAGATGTTAATGGGGATTCAAGTTCCAGATGTTGTAAAGTATGCTGTCCAATTATATTAACCATTCCTGAATTAGCTTTTTTAGCATTATGAATACTAGCTAATCCATTAGCTAAACCTGGTCCTAAATGTAATAAAGTAGAAGCAGGCTTTCCACTCATTCTAAAGTATCCGTCTGCAGCACCTGTAATAACACCTTCAAATAAACCCAGTACACATCTAATTCCAGTAACTTTATCTAAAGCTCCCACAAAGTGCATTTCAGATGTTCCAGGGTTGGAAAAACAAACATCTACTTTATTATGTACAAGAGTTCTTACTAAACTTTCTGCGCCATTCATTTTTAGTTCAGATTTCATTTTCTATATTAATTAACCTTTAACTTTTTTGACATACTAGAACATTTTTTTGAACAATATTTTACTTGCTTCCAATTTAATTTCCATTTTTTTCTCCACTTGAACGGTCTTTTACAGATAATACAAATCTTTTCTGGAAGCTCACTTTTATTCATTTAAAATATTTATTCTTAAATAATTATTTTTTTGCATCAGCAATCTCTCTTTTAGATGCTTGCGTTAAAAGCGCTGCATCTGCAGAAATTGTTCCTAAATCATATCCTATATTAAAACGTTCTTTAACAGTCTTGCCATCTGGACAGTGAATGCCAGTTCTAATATTATATTTTTTACAAGTATCTGCTATATATTTTATACAATCCTCTACTTCTTTCTCATAAGTGAATGGAACATACCCCATCGTAACAGCTAAATCACTTGGACCTACATATACAGCATCTAATTCTTCTACAGATAATATTTTATCTAAATTATCAACTGCTTCAGATGTTTCAATCATTGCAAAGTTAAGTAAAGTATCATTTGCATGCTGAAAATAATCATCCCCTGCGTAAATTCTTGCCCTTACAGGTCCAAAGCTTCTATTTCCTCTTGGCGCGTACCTACATGCGGAAACAAACTTTACGCATTCTTCTTGTGTATTCACCATTGGACAAATTATACCATAAGCACCTGCATCTAAACATTTCATGACCATACTAGGATCATTCCAAGGAACTCTTACCATAGGAGTTATATTATAAGCGGATATAGCTTGTAACATTTCAACAACTTTTTGATACCCTACTAGTCCGTGTTGCATATCGAGCGTAATACTATCAAACCCAGAAGCAGCCATTATTTCAGAGCTAAAAGTATTTGCTATTGAAGACCAGCCATTTACTATTGATTCACCTTTATCCCAAGCATCTTTTATTCCATTTTTTTTCATAATATCATTCCCCTAATTTTTAGAGCCTTTAATTTATCATGAAATAAAACTATGTACCACAAAATGTTTGAGTAACTATTTGATTTATATCAGGAGGTACTTGAAAATTTTTATATTCATTCTGGTCATTGTACGGTTTATTTAAAACTTTATTTAGTAATTCAAAATATGAATAATCACCCTCTAATGCTTTATCTATTATTTCTTCTATTCGATGATTTCTTGGAATATAAGAAGGGTTAATTGAATTAATTAATTTAGCAATATCTTTTTTTTCTTTACCTTCTTGAGATATCCTATGTCTCCAATTATTAATCCATTCATTTATTTTATTCTGATTTGAAAAATATTTTTTAAACTCCAAACTATTACTATTAGCTAAAGTACTAAGACCTCTAAACGTTAAAGTAAAATCAGTTTGATCTGTCTCCATTAAATTTAATAAGTTATCAATTAATTTTTGATCATTTTCATATACTTTTGATAACCCTAATTTATTTCTAAAAATTTTAATCCAATAAGATTTGTATAAATCGGAAAATTCATCAACTACATTTTGCGCTAAACTTATTGCTTGTTTTTCATTTTCATCAATTAATGGTAATAAACAAGAAGCAAAACACGCTAAATTCCATTTTACTATTTCTGGCTGGTTTTTATATGCATATCGTCCCGTTTGATCAATTGAACTAAATACTTTATTAGAGCTATATTCATCCATAAATGCACACGGTCCATAATCTATTGTTTCTCCATATATAGATGTATTGTCTGTATTCAATACCCCATGAATAAATCCTATTCCCATCCATTTTGAAACCAGAAGAGCTTGACGTTTAATAACCTCTTTTAATAAACTTAAATAAGGATTTTTATCGTTAACACAATTCTGATAATGTCTATTTATTACATAGTCAGCCAAAATTTTTAAACCTTCTAGGTCTTGCCTAGCAGAAAAATATTGAAATGTTCCTACTCTTACATGACTAAAAGCCACTCTTGTTAAAATTGCACCAGGAAATTCTTTTTCTCTATATACACTTTCCCCAGTTGATATTGCCGATAATGCTCGCGTAGTTGGAACACCCATATTTTCCATTGCTTCACTTAAAACATACTCTCTTAAAATAGGACCCAACCAAGCGCGTCCATCTCCCATTCTCGAAAATGGAGTTGGTCCACATCCTTTAAGTTGGATATCTCTTCTACATCCATTTGTATCTATTATTTCTCCTAAAAGTACAGCTCTACCGTCACCTAATTGAGGAACCCAATGACCAAATTGATGACCGGCATAAGCCATCGCAATAGGTTGAGAGCCTTCTAATAAAGAATTACCTGAAAAAAACTTTTCAAGATCTATATTATTCAGTTTTATTCCTAAATTATCTGCTAATTGTGTATTTAATTTAATAATATTAGGATTTTTTACAGGCGTAGGATTAACATTAGCATAAAATTTTTTTGGTAAACGAGCGTAGCTATTATCAAAGGTTATAGAATTTAAATTCATAAAAAAATATCCAATATTTAATAAAATAGTACTTTATTAATTATATTACCTTATATAATTTATTTTTAAATACTTAGATATAGTTTAAAATAGTATTAATCATAATTAATAATGAATAAATAGACAGTATAATGAAAAATAGTGATTTACTTAAGAAGTTTGTTAGTATCAGAAAAAAAACGCTTTCTCTATGCAAATCCCTTGAGATAGAAGATTATGTGGTGCAACCTAATGAAGAAGTAAGTCCTATTAAATGGCATTTAGGACATACTTCATGGTTTTTCGAAGAAATTATTTTATTAAAATTTAAAAATAATAAAAAAAGATATAACGAAACGTATAATACTATTTTTAATTCTTATTACAAATCAATCGGTAATCATTGGACACAAAACTTGAGAGGTCAATTATCACGTCCAACAGTTCAAGAAATTAAAAAATATAGGAATTATATTAATAAAGAAATTAGTAAAATTATTACTTCCAATAAAAATAATAAAAAAATTAATTTTCTTATACAATTAGGAATAAATCACGAAGAACAACATCAAGAATTAATATTAATGGATATTAAATTTGTATTAAATATAAATTTAAATAATATTAGTTTTTCAAAAAATAACATTCCTAAAATAAAGCGTAAATTAGAAAAATGGCAGTATTTTGATGAAGGTCTATATTTAGTCGGTGCAGATAATAGGATGTTTACATACGATAATGAAAAACCTCAACATAAAGTCTATATTAACCCTTTCAGAATTAATAAACAATACGTAACAAATAATGATTATAAAAAGTTTATAGCACAAAAAGGTTATCAGAAACCTCAATATTGGTTAAGTAAAGGTTGGGAGTGGGTTAATTCTAATCAGATAAGTTGCCCTCTATATTGGAACTACAATAATAAGGGTACTATAAAAGAATTCACTTTACATGGCTTATATTCTTTAATTGGAGATGCTCCGGTATGCCATATAAGCTATTATGAAGCCTCTGCATATGCAAAGTGGGCTGATAGTCGTTTACCTACCGAGGAAGAGTCAGAAATATTTTTAAAAACAATAAACTCAAAAAATAAAAACCTAAATAGTAGTAAAAGTATTTACCATGCTAGTGATATAAATTTATCTGTAAATAATCTATGGTGGTGGACGAAGAGCCATTATTCATCATATCCTGGTTTTAAGCCTTTTCATGAAGAAATAGAAGAATATAATGAAAAATTTATGTGTGGACAATTTGTACTAAAAGGAGGCAGTGTAGCCACACCTTCAGAACATATTAGAAATACATATAGAAACTTTTACGAACCTCATCAAAGGTGGATGTTTTCTGGAATTAGATTAGCTAGAGATGTTCAATGAGAATAATTAATTTAGAACAAAGTAAAAAGAAACAGAAAGTATCTAAACTTAATACTTTTACAATAGATGTTGAAAATGGCTTGAACTTAAAAAATAAAGCTATTTCTTCTAAATATTTTTATGATGATACGGGATCAAAAATTTTTCAAAAAATTACAAAACACCCAGATTATTATCTTACTAGAAATGAAATAGAAGTATTAAATAAAATAAAATTTAAATTACCAACTTTACTAAAGTTAAAAGAAATAGATATAATTGAACTTGGTCCAGGTGATGGAAGTAAAAGTAAAATTATCATTAACGGTTTTTTAAAATGTAATTATATAGTCAACTATTATCCAATTGATATATCTAAAAAAGCACTTGAATTATTAAATAAAACGATCAAAGAAAGTAATAGACTTAAAATTAATGGAATAGTAAGTGAATATTTTGAAGGTCTACGTTATGTTAAAACTATATCTCAAAATAGACAATTAGTTCTATTTTTAGGCTCAAATATAGGAAATTTTGAAAGATCTGAGTCAATTAAATTTATGAAAAAAATATATAATAACATATCAAATAATAGTTATGTATTTGCAGGCTTTGACTTAAAAAAAGATATTAGGAAGCTTAATAAAGCTTACAATGACTCAAGCAAACTTACAAAAAAATTTAACTTGAATTTGTTAAAAAGAATTAATAATGAGTTACAAGGTAACTTTAATTTAAAAACATTTATACATTATGGGAAGTACAATCCATTATTAGGGGCTATGGAAAGTTTCTTAATTTCTACTGAAAAACAGCAAATACATTTAAAAAAATTAAACAAAAGTTTTAAATTTAAACTATTTGAACCAATACATCTAGAATATTCATTTAAATTTTCAATAGAAGATATAGAGAAAATAGCATTTAAAACAGGATTTTCTATCATTGATAATTATATGAATAAAGATAAAGGTTACTTAAATTCACTGTGGAAAAAATAATTATTTTCCTGATAAGTAAGAATATATATTTAATATTTCATCGTCTGAAAATTTACTTTTAAATGAACCCATCATAGTACCAGCTCTGCCATTTTTAACTATCATTAAAAATGTAGATGAATTCAATTTTGTTCCAATTATATTAGGCGCCGTTCTCTTATGACATGTAGCACAGTTTCTGTTAAAAAGGGACTCACCAACTGTACTATCTGCATAAGAGAAATTGGGCACTAAATAAACTAATAATATTAGCAGTTTGAACATTAACTAAGTATTTCTATTGTTTAGTATATAATTTAGTTTCTAGCTTTCTTAAAAATTTCTGCTGTAAAAAATACGCCTATAAGTACTAAAGTATGGACTATAGCTGAAGGTCCAAAAAATTGCATTGATCCAATCCACATGGTGAATATAAATGACCACATGAATGCTAGAGTTGTCATTAACTGAAAACGTACCATTTTAGGTAATCCTTTTAAAGGATTTGAATTTGGGCTCATTACTAAAGCATAAGATTCTTTAAACATTATAAACTCCTTTTTCTATTAATTACGGAGTTATTTTTATATTAGATCAAATATTTTATTAAAATAATTATAGAGAGTAATAAAAAAATATAATACATTTGTAAAATGATTTGGATAATGGATGATAAGTAATAAAAAAATTTATGATTTAGTAATTATTGGAGCAGGTTTTGCAGGGCTATATAGTTTATATAAAGCAAAATTAGCTAAGCTGAATGTTATAGCAATAGAACGAGCTTCGAACGTAGGTGGAACATGGTATTGGAATAGATATCCAGGAGCACGATGTGATGTTGAAAGTATGCAATATTCCTACCAATTTTCGAATGAGCTTCAAGAAGAGTGGGAATGGACAGAAAAATATGCCACTCAGCCAGAAATACTAAAATATGCAAACCATGTAGCAGATCGTTTCAAATTAAGAGAAAATATTCAGTTTAATTCTGAAATCAAGTCAGCAAAATTTAATTCAGATAAAAATCATTGGGAATTAATAAATAATACAAATCAATTAATTAAGACAAAGTTTTGTATAATGGCAACAGGTTGCCTTTCTACTTTAAATAAACCCAAGTTTAAAAATATAGAAAGCTTTAAAGGAGAAATTTATCATACAGGTAATTGGCCTCATCATCATATTAATCTTAAAAATAAAAAAGTAGGTATAATAGGAACTGGATCCTCAGCAATTCAATGTATTCCAGAGATTATAAATGAAGTCGAACATCTTTATGTTTTCCAAAGAACTCCCCATTATACAGTTCCAGCAAGAAATAAACCTCTTAAATACTTAAAAGGTAAAACTAAAAAATATATGAGAGAACCTGTAGGATATGATAATGATTTATTTATAGAAGAAGTTAAATATAATTATTCAAATTTTAGATTAAAAGCACAAAATTCAGTAGCCGCAATGGCTTTGCCTATTAATCATCAGTCTGCATTAAATGTTTCTAAAGAAAGAAGAGAAACAGTATTTGAAGATAGGTGGAATAAAGGTGGAGTTCCCTTTATTGCAGCTTTTGAAGACTTAAACTTTGATAGAGAAGCTAATGAAACAGCTGCTAAATTTGTAAGGAACAAAATAAAATCTTTAGTAAAAGATTCACATGTTGCTAAACTATTAACACCAGATTACCCCATAGGCTGTAAGAGGTTAGCTGTAGATAGCAATTACTATGAATCATATAATAAGCCTAATATTTCGCTTGTTGACCTTAAAACAACTCCTCTTGAAGAATTTTATGCAAAAGGAATAAACACTTCTAAAAATCATTATGAACTTGATATAATTATCTTAGCAACAGGATTTGATGCTATGACGGGAACCTTATTTAATATTGATATTGAAGGAAAAAATAATATTAAATTAAAAAATAAATGGTCTGAAGGTCCTAAAAATTATCTAGGTTTAGCGTCTTCAGGTTTTCCAAATTTATTTACTATTTCAGGTCCAGGAAGCCCATCAGTTTTGACAAATATGATAGTTTCTATCGAACAGCATGTTAACTGGATATTTGATTGTATTGAATACATGAAAAATAATAATAAAAATTTTATAGAAGCATCTTTGAAAGCAGAAAATGAATGGTATAAACACAACCAAGAAGTGTCTATAGATCATGTTCGTTCTTCCTGTAGCTCATGGTATATTGGTGCCAATATAAAAGGAAAGGCTAAAAACTTTATGCCTTATGTGGGAGGGTATTCAAAATATGTTGAAAAATGTGATGAAGTTTCTAAAAATAATTATCAAGGATTTATATTAAAATAATAAAATATTTATAAATTTAATTATGAGCTTTACCATGAAAAGCATCATCTAAATTAAGTGAAAATTTTCTTTTATTAGACTTCTTTTTAAAAGTTAAATTACTATTTTTTACACTATTATTTTTTGATTTTTTATCTTTACGTTTATTTGTTTTTGTACTTAGTTTCTCTATAGATTGATGATTATCTTGTTGTATTCTTTTTTTTCTCTTTTCTGCAAAACGTTTTTTTGCTTTCTTACTAAAAAGTTTAGCTGAATTTCTTTTTTTTGTACTCTTAACTACTTTATTACTATTTAATTCATTTTTAGTATTAATTTTATCTTTTAAAGTAGAGTTTTTATTAGTGTTACCAAGTATCAAAGTTTCTGATGAATTTAATACCTTTGCATACAAAGAATATCCAATCAATTTTTCAATCGATTTAAGCTTTCTTTTTTCAGATACATCACACAAAGAGATTGCTATACCACTTTTCCCAGCTCTCGCTGTTCTTCCTATTCGGTGAATATAAATTTCAGATTCGTTTGGCATGTCATAATTTATAATATGAGAAATATCATCCACATCTATTCCTCTTGCAGCTATATCTGTAGCTATTAAAATATTTAATTTTCCAATTCTAAAATTTTTTAATGTTCTAGTTCTTTGACTTTGACTTTTATCACCATGAATTGCATCTACATCTATTCCTGATGTTTTTAATTTAGTTGCTAATTTATTTGCACCTATCTTAGTTCTGACAAAGACTATAGACCTATAAATGTTATGATTATCAAATATATCTTTAAGAAATTTAAGTTTTGCTTCTCTCTTAACTATAAAAACTCTTTGATCAATTAACTCTATTGGTCTCGCAGTAGGTGCAACGTTTACTTCTTCAGGGTTGTTTAAAAATTCATTTGCAAGACTTCTAACTGCTTTGGGCATTGTTGCAGATAATAGTACTGCTTGCTTTGATTTTGAAATATTAGACATAATTAATTTTAT
>CENZ01091523.1_pt1 | contig 28556 bp, 24 predicted proteins | sample 361341 | NCBI WGS metagenome assembly CENZ01 (sample SAMEA2619782, study PRJEB7988) | marine metagenome | biome: marine biome (ENVO:00000447); feature: deep chlorophyll maximum layer (ENVO:xxxxxxxx); material: "saline water (ENVO:00002010), including plankton (ENVO:xxxxxxxx)" | depth 50 m
TTTCAGGGTGAGGGCGATCAGGCAACTCGCTGCACGCTTGCCGCTAAAATAGATACTATCGACAAATATATTTTCGTCAATGCGCACGGTGCAAAGGTTATCGAGAAATCTCGAATGGGTCTGGCTAGAGAATTGAAGGACGGTACAGTTAAAGTGATCAGTGAAGCCCCGCTGATCGATCGAGCCATGGAAACAATTATTGGCAAACTTCGCCACGTGCGAGCAGCTGCTACCTGACGCTGTCCTGAAGTCCAATGCTGGTCTGCACGGTAGCGATCAGCCGATGAGAAACATAGCTGTCAATTTTAAGTCGGCTGGGCAAGCGCAAGCTGAGCGAAAAACCCATGCATTTTTTCTCTTAGCGCTGTGCATGGTATTGACAATGGTTGGAATACATTTACCACGCAGGTGGTGGCGGTAAATCTTAATCAATGAGCCGCGCTTAACCTGTTTGCCTGATTGCCTATCGGTTTGTTTAGTCTGAGTACTGCTCATCAGCTTCCATAATGCCAAGCAACTCCGCGGGGCTCATGTATGCGCCACCGCCGCCCTGACTGCCCATAGCCGCTTCTCGACTGCCATAAATTTGGCCTCGCACGTACAGGGCGTGATCAAATCTTTGCCATCCCAGGCCGTAATCTATGAGGCGGCGGTCAGTGGCGCGCTCAAACTGTATCCGACAGTCTCCTAGTTGGCAGATCGCATCGCCCAGAATGCCAAAAAAAGAACGATCCAGGTAATAAACCGTATGGGCTAATTCATGACCGAGGATGCCAACCTGGGCGTTGAACGGCTGATTTTCCAGCAGCAGGGCATTGCGACCACCCTCACGATTATTGTCGATGACAACCAGGTAGGTGCGATTGCGTGCCGATCTCAGCATGCTCGTCCAATGTGGTCTGGACGACAGAGGAATGTCGACATCATCCACCATGAAGCGGATTCGAACTGACTTCAACTCTGGATAATGGCTGAGTGCCAGCAATGCCTGCAATTCATAGCCAGGAGGAAGGGTTTTGTTCTCGCCGAACTCTTTTAGTAGTTTGTCATAGCTTTCGCGGGCTTCTGCTTCGACGTATTCCCTCACAGTCTGGGCCGCTGCTGGCTGCAGCGCGATCAGGCTCAGGCAAATGCTGCTCAGGATTGCGGCAAGCTGGCGAATACGGTGATTGCATGCGGCTGGTGTAGGAAAATTCCTCATGCAGGAAATGTAGCGAAAAAGTGACGGTCTGCCAAGCTTGTAAGGGCTATCGAAGCTTGCACGAATTCGCGACGCGCTTCACGTTTATAGGCAGTAAACGTGGGTGTACTTGTTAAAACTGTGGCTCAAGTCATAACTTGTCGCAGAGAAAATTAGACAATTGTCTCACCGCACTACAATGAGATTGAAATTAGTACCGGAGATACAACATGGCTAACGAACGGAGAAATTACCCTCGCGTGCCAATCCTTGGTGACGCTAATCTTAAGTTGTCAGGAATAGTTCGAAGTGGCACCCTAATGAATATCTCACCGTCAGGGATTCAGATTGAATGCCAGCACAATCTAATTGAACAACTATCCCGAGCGAAATCAGTTTCAGGTTTGTTTCCAAATTTTGAATTGGAGTTTGAGCTGGAAGCTGCTGGCAGAGAGCGAGTAAAATCCGTTTGTAATGAGCCTTATTTCAGGCGTCTGAGCCAGGATAACTACAACCTCGGCTTAAATTTCATTGCGCTCTCTGATTCTGACGAACGCCGGGTTACAGAGTTTATTAATAAGATGGCTACCTGAATCAGCCCGCTGTCTGAATTGCCAATCTGTCTGCTCAGGATACCGACTTGAGATTCTATTCCGGGCGTATTTTCGCTATCATTAACAGATGCGCTTAATCCTAAGAGTACTTCCCCTAGTTCTGTCTCTGTTCGTGCCGGCACTATTGGCGCAGGAGAATGAGCAAAGCTTTGCGGATTGGTTGGCTGAGCTTCGAGCCGAAGCACGCGAACTCGGCATCAGCGAAGCGACCCTGCGGGAGCTAGACAACCTGCAGCCGCTAGAGCGCGTGATGGAGCTGGATAGTAGCCAGCCCGAGTTTGTGCAGACCTTTACCCGCTATCTCGGTCTGAGAGTGACACCTAACCAGGTGGCGCGTGGGCAGAGTCTGTTACAGCAGCACAGCGTCTTGCTGGAGCAAGTTCGGCAACGTTACGGTGTTCAACCGCATTATCTCGTGGCTTTCTGGGCAGTAGAGAGCAATTACGGGAGATCAACCGGCGGATTTTCAGTGCTTGAGGCGCTTGCTACCCTCGCTTTTGACCCGCGGCGCGCCGATTTCTTTCGCAGGCAGCTATTGACGGCTCTCCAAATTATCGATGACGGCCACATACAGGCTGAGCGTATGAGTGGATCATGGGCCGGCGCCATGGGCCAGCTGCAGTTCATGCCGAACATCTTTTATCAGTATGGTATAGATGGTGATCGGGACGGGCGCATTGATATCTGGAACAGCTTGCCAGACATATTTCACTCAGCGGCAAACTTTTTGTCGCAGTCTGGCTGGCGCGGTGATGAACGCTGGGGCAGGGAAGTGCTGCTAACGGAAGACTTCGATTTTAGCTTGACGGGCACCTCGACCCGCAAGCCGCTGCAGGAATGGCGTGACCTTGGGGTCACGCAGCTTAATGGAGCGCCTATACCCGTTGCTGCGGGCATGGAAGCTTCGGTGATTCTTCCAGCTGGCGCGCAGGGGCCTGCCTTTCTCGGCTACGCTAACTTCCGTACCACCATGACCTATAATCCATCGACTTTCTATGCTCTCACTGTCGGGCATCTTGCAGACCGCTATGCCGGCAGTGGGCCAGTTCAGCGCATGCCTGAGAACGAGACCGCCATGAGTGTTGCGGACGTGCGAGAGCTCCAGGAACTGCTTAATCGCAATGGATTTGATTCCGGTGAGCCTGATGGCAGGGTAGGAAGGCAAACCAGAGCTGCAATCCGCGCGTATCAACAAAGTGCAGGTCTGCCAATGGATGGATATGCCTCTGTCGCCCTGCTTCAAGCTCTCCGGAAGTAAGCGCGCAATTCTGGCGACTTGAAATTACAAACGCATTCTTGTTAGACCTGGACTATGACTACTCAACCCGCTACTGATGAATCACTGCGACGATTTCGGGGGCTTGCTACCTTAACCCTGGCTGCTGTTTATTTTTTGATACTGGTAGGCGCAAGCGTTCGCGCTTCTGGTGCGGGTATGGGTTGCCCGGATTGGCCCACTTGCTTTGGTCAGTGGGTTCCGCCGACTGCAGAATCTCAATTGCCTGCGAACTATCAAGAAGTCTATGCCGAACTTGGCTACAGAGATACCCGCTTTAATGTGGTCAAAACCTGGACAGAATACCTCAACCGACTGTTAGGTGTGACAATCGGCTTACTAATTTTCGCGACGGCTTGTGTGTCCATGCCATTGCGCAGGCTGGATGTTTCAATCACAACCGCTTCAGTTATGGCTTTTCTGATGGTTGGATTTCAGGGCTGGCTGGGGTCTCGGGTAGTGAGCTCAAATTTGCAACCCGGCATGATCACCCTGCATATGCTGATGGCGCTGGCCATAGTCGCGACCCTGCTGTTTGCACTGGCGCAATCAAGGCGTCAGATAATGGCAACTCAACCGGTGCTTGCCATTGACCCGAGATTTAAAAAATGGCTATACATCGTGCTTGGCATGACTATTATGCAGGTAGCTATGGGTACTCAGGTGCGTGAAATGACAGACCTGATTCAAGATGCCCAGGGTGATGAGCTGCGTTCCAGTTGGATAGAGGCCATGCCATGGTTTTTCTATGTCCATCGCAGTTTCTCTGCACTGGTACTGTTCGCAAACCTTTGGTTGGCCCGCCTGCTGGTTAATTCCCTTGGATGGTTACATTCCTTGACCAGACTGACGTTTGCGATGATCGCTGTCATTGGTCTTTCGGTGATTTCCGGGGCAACTTTGGGCCATCTCGGCATGCCTGCCTTTGTGCAGCCCACCCACCTGCTGGCTGCGACCCTGCTATTTGGCCTGCAGTTCCTTATCTGGATGAGTTATCGACACTCTCGCGATAGCGTTTTGCTGGCGTCATCCGAGGCTACCCATAGGGTAGTTAAACCAGTGCAAATTGCGACGGCGACCTGACCCTTGCAGAGAGGACTTACCGCGATGGTAAATAAAGAACTGGACATGATCGTGTTCGGTGCCACCAGTTTCGTCGGCCAAATAATCTGCCGCTACCTGCTGGAAGAGCATACTGAACCAAACTTCACCTGGGCCATGGCAGCGCGCTCCCAGGACAAGCTCGAGCAGCTGCGTGCTGAGTTAGGGGAGAAGTCTGTTTCGATTCCCGTCGTTATTGCAGATTCCTTTGATGATGCTGCATTAATGGCCATGTGCGAGCGTACAGAGGTCATAATTTCCACTGTTGGGCCGTATGCCATTTACGGTGAGGCGCTGGTAAAGGCTTGTGTCAACACTGGAACCGACTACTGCGACATTACTGGCGAATCCCAGTGGATGAAACGAATGATCTCCCATTACAGCGAACAGGCAAAGACCAGCGGTACCCGAATCGTGCACTGCTGTGGATTTGATTCCTTACCTTCGGATCTTGGTGTCAAATTTCTGCAGGAGCAGGCGCAGAAAAAATTCGGCGTTTACTGTTCAGAAGTGAAGATGCGCGTAAAAGTGATGAAAGGCACTTTCTCTGGCGGGACAGTCGCAAGTGGTGTAAATGCTTTCAAAGAAGCGGCGCAAGACCCAGAGATACGGGCCGAAATGCGAGACTGGTACTCGCTTTGCCCAGAAGGGCATAACAATAGTGCCAGGCAGCGGGCGATTGGTATGGAGTACGACGAAGACTTCAGTTCCTGGGTCGGACCATTCATTATGGCAGCGGTAAACTCCCGTGTGGTGTTGCGCAGCAACGCCTTGCTGCAGGAACGTTATGGCACTGAATTTCGTTATGATGAAGGCACTCTTGCCGGCGATGGCGTTAACGGTCGAAAGCTTGCCAAACGCATGAAATCCGGGGGTCGGCTGTTTAGCCTGGTGTTGGCTGTGCCCCCTTTGCGTTGGTTTGCCCTCAAGTTCTTTCTGCCCAAACCCGGAGAAGGGCCCAGCCTTAAGGAACAACAGGAAGGGTTCTACGATCTACGGTTTTTCGGCAAAACTGACACTGGAGACGAAATTCGGGTGAAAGTTACCGGTGATCGTGATCCCGGTTACGGTTCCACAGCCAAGATGTTGTCTCAGGCAGCAATTAGTTTGCACCGTGACGTTGACAAGAACAAAGTGCCCGGGGGATTTTGGACGCCGGGTTCGACATTTAATGACGCACTCTATAAGCGCTTAAGCAGCTATGCGGGACTTTCTTTTGAGGTGCTAGAAGATGAGGCTGCGAAAGAAGCAGTGGAGCAGCCAGGCGATTAGATACTCACTCCAGGTTTTCATTCGAACATAATCTTGTGCAGGTTTGTGTTGGGGCCAAGTTGCACATTTCAAGATTATGCCCGTTTGCTTTGGCTGAAAGGGTCAGTCCACAGTACTCTGCTTATCTCTGCCTTGATTAATGCTCAGAAACCGATAGCGTGGCCGGTCTCATGGTGGTCATATATCTGTGCGCAATAAACCAGCTCTGATTTACTTATACTCAAGATTAACTTATGCTTTCATCTAAATGATTTAATTGATTTTATATTCCCTAAATTTCCGAACGATTCTGCAATGTCGGCTATTTCATTGGCGCTGCAATGTAACTATCTTCTGATTCTGATCGTCTTATTATTGAAACCCGATCGTGGGTCCTCATGTGCCGGGTTTCGCGCTTAGATTCGACCTCAGGCCTCCTCCCCGGGGCTCGAGGTCGACTTTTTCTCGACAGCTTGTCTGCAAAATTCGACCGAGTCGCAGTATGCTGTGACACCCAATCCCCACTGGTGATGAGTGCAGCGATGGCGCAGCAGAATCAATCCGAGACAAACAAGGAAAAGTCTTCTTCCAGCGCAGCAAGGCTCTCTGAGCAGCATTAGACTCGCTTCTTTTTCCAGTTGAAGCGATTCCTGGTTTTTCAATTTAAATTATATGTAGACGCTTTCCGGGATCTCGTACTCAGTGCCCTGTCGCTGTTCAGCTTTACCCTTGATGTCGTTCTGATGCATGAGCCGGAAGAGAGTCTGTTCGATAAGGTGCTGGGGATGGGGCGATGCTCAGAACGGGCAATCAATTTGTTCAATCAACATGACAAAGAGCAGGAGGGTCCGGTCTCGATTGATGGTCTGGTAGATGAAATGGAAGAGCGGCTCAAGCGTCAGCAGCCCTGAGTACTACCGCAAGATCACGGCGCGATTTAAATTTATACTGAGCATTAGAAAGTAGTCATAACTACTTGAATGTAAATAGATACGACACTTTTTCCAATATAGAATCGCAAGCCTTGACGTCAGCCTATTGCTAATGGGTGAGTCTAAACGTTCGAGGTAACCGCAAGGCCAATAGTCGCGTTTTCCGGGACTGCCCGATACTGCTTATCAATTGGCTAGGGCCGCGATTCCAGTGCGGCGGCAGTATTTTGTATTTTCCACGGGGTTCGGGTATCGTCCAAACAGCGTTCAGATAGCCTGCTTGGAAGTGTCCTTTGCCAAACCCTCTGCTCCTTTTTGCTGCCCAGATTGTCTCGATTATGTCGGTACTATTGCTGGCGGCTGGATACATGAAGTCCGATCCCAAAAGTCCTAGTGCACGGGTGTTCGCCGTCATCGCAGTGCTTGTGGTGTTTTATTTGCTGAGCGGTATGACTGGACAGAATATCGACTCCAGTTTCAGGATTGATCTTAGCCCCATTAGCTTGCTGATTTCCCTGGGTACGAGCGCGATTAGTGGGCTGTTTATGATCTACTGTTTTCTCGTCTTTCAGGAGCAGCAGCGATTTCCAGTGACGCTGGCAGTGGCATTGGGTCTGCAGGTTGCACTGGACTTCATTCTGTCGCTTTTGAATCTGTCAGAAGGCGGAGGCCTCTCTGGTGGATCGGCCTTGCTTGCCACTGGTATGGATATCATGCAGCTCGTATTTGTGGGCCTCGCGATGTACTGGACCCTGAAGGGCTGGCGTGCGGACCTTGTAGATGATCGTCGAGTGCTCCGTTGGTTCATCATAGGTGTGCAGGGGGCTCTTATTTTTAGTGTGGTATTTGTTGAGAACTTCTTGCTGGTGGACGGGTCTGCTAACAATGCAAATAAACAGGCGGTTATAGTTTTTGCCATTGCCCTGTTGACCCTTGCCATGCTGTTGGTGGCGATGCGTTTTGATCTGGTGTCACTGAGTTACGTCATCCGGAAAGTAGCAGAGTTGACCGAGGAGCCGGAGCCAGAGGGCAGCCCGACCTTTGACATTGAAAGTTTTAATCAAGCCTTTCGGGAAGGGCAGCTTTATCGTGAAGCAGGACTGACTATTTCGCAGCTGGCGAAGAAACTGAGTATTCCCGAGTATCGCCTGCGATCTTTTATCCACAAACAGCTTGGTTTTCGGAATTTCAATGCGATGCTGCATGAGTATCGGGTCGAGGATGCCAGTCAGGCATTGTCGAATAAGGATAACTACAGTTTACCTGTGCTTACTATAGCCCTTTCCGTGGGTTATCAATCAATTACACCGTTTAACAACGCCTTTCGTCAGATTAAAGGTGTCACGCCATCGGAATATCGCAAGCAGCATTTAGATTAGCTTTCACAACTGGATTTTATTCAAATCTCTGGGGTATTCTTGCGCTGGCTTCTGGCAGAGAGACTGCCCGAAGAACTGAGTCCGTGTAAGGCGATTCGTTGATCAATCTCAATGTTGCCTCCAGGTTTTTTTCAGTACACTGCTGTATCAGTAATGCCACTGGCCGATTACAGATATCAAACTACTAACAATTAGGGCAATGGTCAGTTTTGCTCTGGGTCGCGAGCAAAAAGTCAGATTGCGTTACCACGCGGCCGTGTCAAGGGAAGAGGGAGGAACGCTCAGTGATTAACGAGCTCGTCTATAGCATTGCGGTTTGGTTGGATGATACGCAATGGAGCACCATGCTGCATGAATCTTATTATATGTATAACTGGGTGGAATCTACCCATGTACTGACTTTAATGCTGAGTCTGGGCATGCTGTTTCTTATCGATCTGCGGATGCTGGGCTATGCCTTGCCAGATATGCCGGCCAGTCGCCTCGCAGAGCGTCTCAATATCCCCATGTTGATTGGGTTCACTGTGATGTTTATTACCGGTATTCTGTTGTTCTATGCAGTGCCGGTGCGGACATCGCAGAGCCTTTGGTTTCGCATTAAGATGGTCCTGTTGGTTGCTTGTGCCGTCAACGCCTTTCTTTTTCATAAACAAATGAATGAATCTGCCGCGAGTTGGGAAAACGAGCCGCGGGCGCCAAGCCGGATTCGAATGGGCGCTATTCTTTCTCTGGCTTTCTGGTCAACCATCGTGGTCTGTGGCCGCTTTATTGCTTACGACTGGTTTGATTGTGACACCTCACCCAATACCTTCATCGATGTAATCTCCGGATGCGTCGATGGTCAAATCCGTTTCTGATTAAAAGGAGGAGCGACTAGATGCCTACTTCATTCTTCGCGGCTTATTCGCGAACCCTGTTTACCCTCAGTGCTATTCTACTGGCGTTGATTTTTGCCTATGGCGGCTGGATGGAAGCGATCTATCCGCCGTTACTTGGAGTTTTCGAATGGTTGGAGAATACCTGGTTTGGTGTTATCGGCAAAACCTGGGGTGCCGCATTCGCTTTTGTAGAAGCGGTTCACCTACTCGGGCTCGCGGTATTGGGCGGCTGTGTTATCGCCAGCGACGGACGCCTGTTGGGAATGGTGCTAACTGACTTCCCCGTGCAATCTGTGGTTGATCGCACACATAGGGTGTTTGTTTGGGCGCTGGCTGCGCTGCTGGCCACCGGCATATTCATGGCGTGTGGAGTAGCCACCAAGATCTATTACCTGCCAGTTTACTGGTTTAAGATGATGGCGCTTGGTTCTGGCATGCTTTTTCATTTTTTCATTCGCAAGCCGCTGTTGCAGCATGATGTCAATATGCTTAACCCGGTAGTCGTCAAGATGGTGGCCATCGCTTCGATATTGGTGTGGTTTATGGTTGCTGCTACAGGGCGTTGGATAGGGTTTAGCGGTTAGGCAATCGGTCAAGGTTAAGAGTTCGATGGCACAATCGACATCAAATTACAGGTTAGATTTATGAGCAATCAGTCAACAGAAACAGAAAAAATCAAAGCCAAAGATGATCAAACCGCCGCGCTGATCGCGGCGCAAGTCTTTATCGTTTTCTCTGCGATCTATTGGTTCATGCAACTGGAATCGGTGCGTGAGCTGCTAGAACTGGCTTATGGCTGAACTGTTGCCAGTTCAGGCAGGTTCTATTTAGAAACTCAAAAGGTCGATAAAAAAGGCTGGGCGCATCTGCGCTCAGCCTTTTTTGTTATTTGTGTATTCTGCTGTAGCCACTACTGCATCGGCGAGTAGTCCGTGGCAATCATATATTCCCGCTCAATGCCTCCCAGGATCGGCCCATTGGCATTGGATGCTTCTGCGACTGCAGTCCACTCAGGGTCCTCGATAAACGCGCCCCATGAGGTATCAGCGGCCTCACGATTTGCATGTTTGAGGACGTAAATCAGCGTATCTTCTGATTTTTCTTCATCAGTGGGGGTCCAGTAAGCTACGACTTCCATTCCGTGTTTAGCGAAGATACGTGTCGTATGATCCCTGAATCTGGCGTGGAGATTGTCGAGATTGCCAGGGGTAGCGGTATAAGTGCGGAGTTCGTAAACCACTTGATCCTGAGCTGACGTACTAATAAAAGAGCTCGCACTGAATCCCGCGAGCACTGAGATGAATGACAATAAAATCGGTTTTACTAATTTTGGCACGACATTCTCCTGAAGTAGGCTATGTTAGTAGTCCCAGTATAATGAACGTAATTTGCGATAGCGACCCCCAAAACTCACTGAAATTGCTGGTTATTTCTGGATCGGGCCCGGCAATTGGTGCTAATTTAAGTCTGTGGATCATGAGTGTTGTATGAAGAAATCTGCGATATCCAATCTCTGCATGTTGCTTTTGTTGGGAGTTCCCGCAGCGTCTGACGCGCAGGGTTCCCCGACCGAGAATGATCGACTTACCGCCAGTTTAGAGTCCATTTCGCGGCTTGAATTCGAACTCGGGAACACCAATCCGCGCCTGACGGAACCTCTGACTCAACTCGCCACCCAGTATCGCAGCGTGGGACGTTTTGCTGACGCTCACCGCGCCATAGACCGAGCCAACCAGATTGTGCGCATTAACGAGGGGCTTTATACCCGGGCACAACTGCCATTGGTGCAGATGAAGGTTGCGAATTATGCCGATAGCAATGACTGGAATAAGGCTAGAGAGCAATTGGAGCACTTGTTTTGGCTTCATCGCAGCAAATCCAGATACATCGACGGTCAACTGATAAATGATTTGATGCGGCTAAACGAGTTGCACCTGCGGGGAATCAGCGAGGACACTTCGGAGTATCAGACTTTTCATTTTCGGCAGGCGGCGACTGCCAGTTGGCTGGCGCTGGGAGCGGGCGAGCAGCTATGGGGATCTGCAGACCCACGCCTGATTCCGGTGCTCTATACTTTAATCAAGCACTATCACCTGCAGGCACTGGCTGTTGAAAACGGTGGACGTACTGGCTACGAATTACGCCAGATTGTTCCTGGCACAGACTGGGTCCGAGAGCGCGAAGATATGCGGCGCTATTTTCATTTGACTGGTTTACGACTGCTGGATCAGATTCGAAGCATTCACTTGGCGGCTAAGCCAATTGACCTGGAAGGGGCGGCAATGGCAAATCTGTATACAGCGGACTGGCATATGCTGTTCGGTGAGCAGGAGTTGGCGCTCAATGCTTATCAACGATCCCATCAGGAACTTCTCTACGCTGGGCTGCCCCGGGATACACTGGGGCAATATTTCGCACAACCCTCGTTACTGCCCGAACCAGAATTCCACGCAACCCTGGCGGACGCATCGCTGGCACGAAATGCTGTTGCTCTGGTCGATAATGAGTCCGAATTGCCAAGCGATTCTGCCAGGCTATTCTTTGCAGAATGGAGTCCAAGCTTCCCGTTTGCAAGATCTCCATACTCGGTTGCTACAGAATTCAACGCCGATGCCAACACGGCCTTGTTTACTTTTAATGTTTCCGGTTTGACTGAAATCACTCGCTGGGTAAGCAGGCGTCGTGAGCGGGGCTTCGCAGAGCTGGTGGATGTTGATGTGCTTCGACCCAATCCCGTATCCCTGGACGCGCGAGATGAGCTAATTGAGCGCCTGGAGTGGTTGCAGTTTCGACCACGACTCGCGAACGGCATGCCGGTAGAAGCTCGTGCTACCCTGGTGTATCGCTCTGCAGTGAGTATCCCCTGATCAGACTTGGCCGCTCCTTCCCCGGGTAGGGAGGTCGATCTTGAAATCGGTTTTATCTTAGTCAAATAGATTCCTTTACCGCTTTTGGGGGCACCTCGCTGTCAATTTTTCTTCCCCGATCCCGAGTCAGCTAAAGCTTTGTACAGATGTGGCCGACGCAATAATTAAGTTCGTCAATACACTACCACCAAGGGAGTTCAGGTCCGAGTACTAACAGAAACATTTCATTCATCATTACGCGCATCATGAGAGGTTCTTATCAACATGGGCGAAGTGAAACTTGTCGAGCATTCCAATGACAGCATTACCTCCTCTAACCCGGTTTTCTATGTCTTAGATACCAACGTTTTAATCCACGATCCAACCTCCATTTTGAATTTTGACGAGCATCATGTCGTCATCCCTATCACAGTTTTAGAAGAGCTGGACTCGCTAAAGAGCGGTCGCCAGTCGATCGCGGCAGACTGCCGCCAGGCCATCCGAGAATTAGATCAACAGCTGGGGCGCGCTTCACCCAACGATGTTGAGGCAGGTTTGCCAATTCAACGCAGCGATGGCATCGACAATGGTGGCATAATCTCTGTGCTGATGACTGAAACACCAGAGAACCTGCTAAAACTGCCGACCCACCTGAATGACAATAAGATTCTCAATGACGTGGGTTATTTAAAGCAGAGGTTCCCGGATCGCCGTGTCGTGCTGGTCACCAAAGATATTAATGTCCGATTGAAAGCGCGTGGATGCGGTATCGAATCCCAGGACTACCATAGCGATCTCTTGCTCAGCGACATTGAGCATTTGAACAAGGGTTATTTGGAGTTTTCCGGTAATTTTTGGGACAGGGTCGATTCAGTTGACACTTTGCAGGATGAAGGCAGAACACTGTATACCCTGGCGCGGGGTATATTCGAACAGGAGGTATACCCCAACCAGTTTGTTTTCGATGATTCTGGGTTTGTTGCACGGATCCTCGACACCAGTCAGGATTCGGTCACCCTGATGCACCTGAACCGCCCCACGCTGCTCGATAGTGAAGCCTGGGGGCTTAAACCGCGTGATCTGTACCAGGCAATGGCGCTCAATTTGCTGCTTGACCCTGATATTCACCTGGTAAACCTCACCGGTTCGGCAGGTTCCGGCAAGACTATCCTGGCCCTGGCGGCAGCTATTGAGCAGACAGTCGCCAGCAAGCTGTACCGCCGCATTATTGTTACCCGCAGCACCCAAGGCCTGGATGAAGACATCGGCTTCCTGCCGGGCACCGAGGAGGAAAAAATGGAACCCTGGCTCGGCGCGATCACGGATAACCTCGAGGCCCTGCATCTGGAAGATGAAAACTGCAGCAGCAGTGTGGAATATGTGCTGGACAAGGTGCCGCTGATGTTCAAATCTTTGAACTACATTCGCGGCCGTTCGTTTCAGAGTAGTCTCATCATCATTGACGAGTCACAGAATCTTACGCCCCATCAGATCAAGACTATTGTTACCCGCGCGGGCAATGGCTCCAAGGTGATTTGTCTGGGAAATCTGGCGCAGATCGACACGCCTTACCTCTCGCCCATAAGCTCTGGGCTCACCTATCTAACCGAGCGCTTTAAGGGTTTTAGTCACGGCGGTAATGTTCTGCTTCAAGGTGTACCGCGGTCAGTGCTGGCCGCATTTGCTGAAGAAAATCTCTAGGTATCCATCTCGCAACTAATTCTGAGCGCTATATCTTTAACTATCAAAGATTCAGCGCTCGGTTTTAACGGTACTAGACTGAGTCGTCGAGGAAATTCTGGTTCATGGTCTCGGCGGGTGCTTCCGAGATCGGTTTGCCCAAGGGTTTTGCCGGGATGCCTACGACTGTGGTGTGGGGGGCGACATCTGCCAACACTACACTGCCGGCGCCAATTTTTGCGCCTTCGCCGATGATGATGTTGCCGAGCACCTTGGCACCGGCGGCTATCAAAACTCCGGATTTTATTTTTGGATGTCTGTTGCCCTGTTCATTTCCGGTGCCGCCAAGCGTTACCTGCTGTAAGATTGATACGTTGTCTTCGATTACGGTGGTTTCTCCGATCACGATACCGGTGGCGTGATCCAGCATGATACCGCGGCCGATAACACAGGCCGGGTGTATGTCCACGCCGAATACCTGCGCATTGCGGCTTTGTATAAACATGGCCAGTTCCTTGCGTCCGTTTTGCCAGAGGTAGTGCGCCAGACGGTGGACTTGAATCGCCTGGTAACCCTTAAGGTACAGAATTACTGGCAGGAAAGAGCAGGTGGCAGCGTCACGCTCGTAAACCGCAATAATGTCGCAGGCGGCATGCTCGATAATTTCAGGTGAAGACTTAAATGCTATCTCAAACAATTCCCGCACCGAGATAGCAGGCATGACATCGTCCGACAGTTTGTTGGCGAGAATAAAACTTAGCGAGGATTCCAGGCTGTCATGGTTTAACACACAGGCGTAAACATAGCTGGCCAGCAGCGGTTCCCGCTTAATTACCTGCTGAGCCTCTTTGTGAAGTTGTTGCCAGATATCCGTCGTCATGTCTGACTGCTCTTGGCGATTGGGAACTGAGATTATAAGGTTTGATGGTCCACATACAACCGGCCTAGCGATCTTCCGGGCTATGTCTTGCCTAAACGTCGGCCTGTAAACAGCCCGTGAGCGCTCAGGAAAACAGGCGTTGTCTCCAACTTAGTTTCTTAGGTGCCACGATTTTAGTGTCGGCGATCACTTTTTCGACATGTGAATTGGTAATCAGGCGGTCGCCTTTTCAACTCTGTTCGTGCCACTGATTATGGTCCGATTCGCGTTTGAAGTGGCCAAGCAAGGCTGCCAATGCTAGTTTTCACCTATGATGATGAGACCTAGGGAAATGGTGGCTATCCTGTTGGCAGGCGCGGCACTGCTCAGCCCGGCTACAGCGCAGGAACGCTACCAATATCAATACTGGCTGGAATTGGCGGCCGCGGACCAGACTTACGCAGACCGCGCACTAGAGATAGGGCGTACACAGGCCTTTCTCGAATTTCTGGGAGAGGGCTCCGTAGTTTTTCGAGATGGGCCAGTAGACGCGCTGAAGATTTATTCCTCACCTGATTTCCGTGGCAATGACCTGACCTGGGAATCGCACTATATTGACGTGTCGCGAGCCGGCGACCTGGGTTTGTCAGCCGGACCCATGACCAGTATCAATACTGATAATGAAGATGGGCCCGATGTTTTCGGGCACCTCGTTTCAGTATGGAGAAAGCAAGAGGGGGCATGGAAGCTGGCTGCCGATATCTTTGCGTTCATTCCAGGGTTTCTGTCATTGGAGGTCGAACCCAACTTCGAAGATACTCAGCCGGTGTTTGAAGAAACCGCCTACCCGGTAATGGCTGATTTGCGTGATGGTGGCATGCAAAGCCTCATCGATGCCGACGACCTGTTTGAGCGCTCCATTAACATTAGCGGCGGAGAGCGAGCCCTGTTGCGTTACGGTATGGAAAACATCCGCGTTTACCTGCCGGGCATGGGTCCAGCAATTGGGGCTGACGTAGCCAGCTCTGTCTATGGTGCCTATCTTGATGATGTGCTGGAGACCACTACCCCGGTCAATCTGGATCACATGGGGGGATATCTCAGTGAATCCAAAGAGATGGGGTTTACTTACGGCGTCATGTCTACCAACCCGGAAGAATCCCAGTCGGGATTTAATTCCAACTATCTGCGTCTGTGGCGCCTGACTCTGAATAACGAATGGCGTATCGCGGTTGAAGTGCTCAACCGATTCTGAGCAAAACTTTGACCTGACTGCCCAGAGCTACTAGTTCTGAATAAACACTTCGCGCTCGCCGAAGAGGCGCTGGCTGCCTGCTTTGTTCAAGATACGCACCGCCAGTCTGTGTCGGCCGTTGTCAAAGAGAGAGCTGTCCAGGTCTCCACCAAATCCCAGGTGGGGTCGGTTTGGATCAGTGGTGACGGCCTGGACCGATACCACGTCGTCCCTGGCAATGCCGTAATCCAGAGTTTTGACAATTTTGCCGTCGATCAGAAGCTCCACAGAAGCAATGCCGATATCTTCATTATATGCCCAACCACTGACCTGCAAATTACCGCTTATGCGCGCATCAGCCAGAGGGCTGTCAATCCAGGCCACGCTGGGGAATGGGCAGGGGCGCGCACGCTCGTTACTCTGCGGTCCATGCTGAGTTAGCGCTGCGATGGGGTAAAACGAAAAGACTTTGTCACCCGCATAAAGTGACAGCGGAGGCGCGGCCGTTATCGCCGTGCTTTGCTGGCATATTTTGGTAAGCAGGGCGACCTTGTCGGCCTCGATCAGGGTGCTGTCCTCACTAATAAACAGGGCTGGCTGCCCCGAATAGTTGGCTACGGCACTCGCATCCATTTGCCAAAGGGCTAGTTGGGTAATCCTTCCGTCCCTGACTGCCTTATCGCGATCGAGGGTGATAGCGGTGTCTGTCAGTCCGGTAAATTTGAGCTGGGCTGCCGTATAGTAATTGTCAGTAATCAGTACCGGCCGAGCGCCTAAGAATTGGCTATCGATCAAGGATGCGGTGTAAGTCGAAAACTCTTTCCATCCAGCCATCTTGTTGGACAGCACGCCGGTGCCCAGAATCGGCTGCAGTTGTTGTTGATAGGCCTGGGAGGCGACGCCAACAAGAGCCGCCAGGGTCCCGATGAAGCCGATTGCTGGAATAGTCCGAGTAATTCGAAAGGCTGAAGCGGGCGACCACCTATCTTCGCACCATTGCGCAATATGTTTCAGTGTGAATGGCAAGGCCACCAGCAGGGGAAAGTAGCCAGATAATGGCCAGTGGATTGATGTGCTGTTGGCATCAGTCCAGGGCGCCAGAATGAGGTAGACCAACAAGTTGGTCAGCGAGAAGCTCAATAGCAATGCAGCCGAGCGATCACCTTTCCCTGCGCGTCGATACAGAGCGAGTAGGGTGATTGCAAAGCAAAAATAAAGTGGTGGTGTTACCAAGCCGGCTTGTTTGAAAGCATGCAGTAATCCCGAAGCCTGGAATTCCCAGGGATGGCGTTCCACCAGGTAAAAGCTGGCGCTGCTGAGTTGGTTACTGAGGTTGAACCAAATTATAGGTATCAGGCCCAGACTTGAGATCGCTATTGCCAGGTAGAAGCGTGGGTTACGCCACTGCTTTTGTTCTGGCTTGAAAAATAAAAGAAAGAGGACGGCGGCGAGAGGATACAGAAAAAATCGATAGTGAGTGCTGAGTCCGCAGGCAACAACTACACCTGTAACGATCCAATGCCAGAGGCTGTCAGTTCGTACTGCGCGCTCGAAAAAACCTATCGACAAGATTCCCAAGAATATTAAAGGGACATCTGGCACTGCAAGTAGCCCGAGAAACCCGCCTAGAGGTAGACACAATGCGAGCAAAGCTGAATGCAAGGCGGCATGCCGGTTGGTGATGGGGAGAGCCAGCCAGTAAACCAGCAAAGGGATCATGCTGCCTAGAATGAGAAACAACAGCCTTACGGCAAACGCACTGCCCGGGGAAATCGCGCTGCCAATTCCCGCCATAAGTGCAGTCATGAAGGGGAGGTCGCTGTAAGCCAGACTGAGATCGGTTGAGGCCAACCAGTAAAAGATCTCGTCACTGTAGAGGTCTAATTCAGTGGCGAAGTAGAACTTGAGAACGGCGACGATGCCAAATGCCGCGATGAACCCTCTCAATACCGGTGACTGAGGTGATTCATGCACAGCTTGTTCCTCTATTTACAGCAATTGATTTCGATAGATTGGAAGAATGGGTCTAAATCTGGACGGCCTGGATCAGATTCTTCGGTACCATCTTGCTGGAAAGGCGTTTGAGGCTGCTGATGAACGCAAACAATACCAGCAGCATGGCCCCAATCCAGATTGACGAGAATAAGGGGTTTGTCCCAAAAGTGCCAATCTGGTAGGTCACGGTTGCTGCGATGTAGGCGAGTGCCGTGCTCCAACTGAAGACGAGCAGAGTCCAGCGCCACCCCGCCTCCTTGTTGACTGCACCGAGAACGGCTACGCAGGGAGCATAAAGCAATATAAAAACCAGATAGCAAAATGCCGCAAACGGGCTGACGAAAAGATTCGCCATATTGGTAAGTGTGCTGCCTTGTACCTCCTGCTCTTCCGCTACAGCCTCTGCATCACTGACGTCGCCAATTGAGATTCCCAGCGGGTCGGTGAGGGTGTCTGCAAGCGCTATGAACTCAGTGCCAATAGAAGTGAAGGCTTCTCCTGCAGCGCCGAGTAGATCGGGTGCGCCAGCGTCTGCCTCGCTCTCGCTTTCAGTGTAGAGCGCATCAAGGGTGCCGACTATCGCTTCCTTGGCAAACATACCGGTGAAGAGCCCGACGGTGGCGGGCCAGTTGTCTTCCTGTATACCCAGTGGTGCAAAAGCAGGGGTGATGGCTTTGCCGATTACGCTCAACACTGACTCTCCAGAGTCTTCATTACCAAAACTGCCGTCTGTGCCCAGCGAGTTGAGAAAGCTCAGGGCAATTACGACTATTACGATCGTCTTGCCGGCCCGAAAGGTGAAGCCCTTCAGGCGGAACCATGTGGTGAGAAGGATATTGCGGGCAACCGGCACATGATAGGCAGGCATCTCCTGGAATGATGGCGTGATTTCTGCGGGAAACATCTGCTTGCGGAATACCCAACCGGTAAAAATAGCTAGCCCGATGCCCAGCAGATACAGGCCGAAAACGATGTTCTGGCCGTTTTGCTGGAAGAATGCTGCAGCAAATAAAGCGTACACCGTAAGGCGAGCGCCACAACTCATGAACGGCGCCATCGCTATGGTCATGAGCCGATCGCTATCTCGGCCCAAGGTACGGGTTGCCATCACCGCGGGCACGTTGCAGCCAAAGCCCACAATCAAGGGTACGAAAGCATTGCCGGGCAAGCCGATACCGCTCATGAGTCTATCGATCACAAATGCCGCTCTCGACATATAGCCCGAATCTTCCAGCAGCGAAAGACTGAGATAGAGAAATCCGATAACGGGAATGAATGTTGCCACCAGGGTAATGCCGCCGCCGACGCCCTGTGCCAGCAGGGTTATCACGATTGGGGGCATTGAAAGCTGTTCCAGCAGCCAACTGGTGCCGTCTACAAGGACTGCGGCGAACAGAATGTCGAAGAAATCTATGAAGATGGCGCCGAAATTCACGGCAAAGGTGAACATCAGATAAATCATCAGCAGAAAAATTGGCACCCCCAGCCAGCGGTTGAGAACGACACTGTCGAGTCGCTCAGACAAGCTGTGACGGGTAGGGCTGACTTCAACCACACCGTTAACCAACTGCCGGGATTTGTGATAGCGACGAAGCATGGGATCGGTAAGTTGCTGACCCACTTCCGCGTCTTGATTTTCTGGGTCGGTCTCTTCTGACCTTGGTGCGCGGGATGCCTCAAAATCGTTGACCATTGCCGCCTTTAACTCGCTCACGCCCTGCTTGCGGGATGCCACCATGCTGATGACAGGCAGACCAAGCTGCTCTTCCAGCTTGCCAGGCGTGAGTGTGAGACCCTGTTGCTCGGCGACATCCAGCATATTGAGAATCACAATAATAGGAATCCCCATCTCCCGAAGTTGCTGGGTAAGGACAAGGCTGCGTTCAAGGTTGCTGGCATCAATAATATTGATGATCAGATGGATTTCATCCTGCTGCAGATAGTCTCGGGCTATTTGCTCATCGATTCCCTGATATTCCTGCTCCAGGGAATAAATGCCCGGCAAATCCACCAATTCGATTTCATCCTGCTGAAGTTGTAAATAGCCGAATTTCTTCTCGACTGTGACACCAGGCCAGTTGCCTACTTTCTGGCGCGCACCAGTCAGGAGGTTAAACAGTGTGGTCTTGCCGCAATTCGGGTTGCCAATGAGGGCTACTTTTTTCATCGGGTTTACTGAACCTCCACCTTGATGATCTCAGCGTCGCACTTTCGGATACTGAGGAAGCTGCCGCCCACCTTGATTTGCACGGGATCACCGAGCGGGGCCAGTCGCAGTATTTCAATGGCGACACCGGGAATGACGCCCAGCGCGTAAAGACGGCTCTTCAGTTCCGCGGGATTCTGGGCTACTTCGAGCACCAGGCAACGGTCACCGCTATTTGCTGCGGAGAGGGGGATTGCGGTCATTTAAAATATTCGCTTGAGATTCAATGGGATAAGCGTGAATTACTGCGCCTTCAGAAGAGAGGTAAGCTATCAGATCTAAATCTTGTTGACAATCATTCTCATTTAGATTTAAATCAAGGCGTTACTTGGATATCTTTATGTACGTTTGTATTTGCCGCCAAATCACCGATCACCAGATCCGCGACGTCTGTCGCGATGGCGTCACCTCCATGACTGACTTGCGATCCCGCTTGGGAGTGGCTTCTGACTGCGGGAAATGTGGCAAGCTCGCCAAGAATATCGTCAAGGAATTCGCCAAGTCCACGCCGTATACCAACGCGGGTTAGACCTCTACCCCCTGCAGTGTGCGCGGATTGCTGTCTAGCGATTATCCAGAGCCAATCCCCAAGCTTTTTGTTCAGGCCAATGCTTGCATTCAGTGCTTCGGCTCAGCGCTCGGCCATGGGCGGTGAAAGGTAAATTCAGTGCAGGGGATAGTGAAATATCAGTCAATCCTATTGCGCTGCGAGTCAGCGGTTCATATTCATTCTCAATCAGTCGATAATTCGTAGAAGCGTATTAATTCCGGGGCGTCCATGGTGAAATGGCTCCGGCTATCCGAAGCCGATTCGCGCCTTTGCCTATGCACGCATGTATTGATCTTGGTTCAAATAGTTTCCACTTGCTCATTGGAGAGTGGCAACAGGGCCGTATCGAAATTGTTGAACGCCTGAGTGAGAAGGTTCAGCTCGGTGAGAACGTACGCCACGGCGGCGAAATTTCTCCGGCCGCATTCGAGCGAGGATTGAACTGCCTGCGTCGCTTTAAGCTGTTGATGCTTCAGTATCCGCTGAAACAATACTGGGCCCTCGGCACCAATACATTCAGGGTCACCTCCAATGCTGAGGCATTTCTTGCGGCATCTTCTGAGATTGGTATAGACATTTCTATCATCACCGGTGTCCAGGAAGCGGTGCTGATATATGCCGGCGTTATCACTGATCTACCCATGAGTGAGACTCATCGCCTGGTAATTGATATTGGCGGGGGCAGTACCGAGATCATCGTTGGGCGCCACCACGATCGCTTCCTTACTGAAAGCATGCCGATAGGCAGTGTAGCTTGGCGCGATCGTTTCTTTAGTAATATCGATAGCTCACCAATAGCACTGACGGCTGCCATGGAGAAAGGCAGAGAGGAAGCGTATGCCGTTTTCAATAGCGTGGCACCGGGTGTGGAGAGAGCTGGCTGGGAAGAGGCGCATGCCTCCTCAGGCACAGTGAAGATGCTGGCTAGTATCTGCCAGGGGCGGGGCTGTCCCCAGGGTTCGATATCTCTGAAGGTGCTGCATGAGTTGAAGCCACTCTTCGCTGAGACAATCGCGCAAAAAGGTGAGCTGGCTGGGCTAAAGGAGGCTCGTCGGGACTTGCTCTTGCCAGGCTGGTGTGTTTTGACGGCTCTGATGGAGGCCTACAAGGTTGAAGCACTGCGTTTTAGTGCAACCGCGCTTCGTGAGGGCATGCTCGATTTTATGGTCAAAAATGAAAAGACACTTGACGCTATGCTGCAAAGTGATTTGCCTGGTGTAAGAATTGCCAAGCACTAACGCCTTTGCGCCTGCTAGCTGGTCAGGACTCAGCTGGAAGTCAGTTTTTTTAGCAGCAGTGTCTGTACGCCAGGCTGTGAGCTGCCTTGAGGCGTGAGTCTCTCGTAGTGGCCATCTGCTCGCATCTCCCAACTCTGCACTTCGTCATCAAGGTAAGCTTCCAAATCCGAGAGGATGCGACTGCTGTGCTTCTTCTTGAGAATCGGAAAACACACTTCGATTCGATGGGACAGGTTTCGCTCCATCCAGTCAGCGCTGCTGCAGTAGAGCTGCGGCTGACTGTTTTGGAAATAGTAAACTCGGGAATGTTCAAGGAACCGCCCAACCACTGAGATTACACGAATGTTCTCGCTTACTCCTGGAAGGCCAGGCTTTAGACAGCAGATACCGCGAATTATCAGGTCAATCTGGACACCCGCTATCGAGGCGCTAAAGAGCGCCTTAATAACAGCAACATCTGTGAGGGAGTTGAGTTTGGCTATGATTCTCGAGGGCTTGCCTGCGCGGGCGGCATCTGCCTCCAGTTCAATCATTTTTATGGTGGACTTGCGCAGGTTGAAAGGTGCGTGGATCAGCAGCTTTGGATGAATTTTCTTACCCATGCCGGTGATCTGCTGGAAGACTTTATGGACGTCTGCACAGACCGTCTTGTCAGCTGTCAACAAGCCGTAGTCGGTATAGACCAGAGAAGTCTTGCGATGATAATTACCGGTTCCAAGATGTGCATAGCGACGCAATTCCTTGCCGACTCGTCTTACAAATAACAACATCTTGGCGTGCGTCTTATAGCCAAGTACGCCATAGACGACGACTGCGCCAGCTTCCTGCAGGATGCTGGCAAAATTAATATTGTCTTCCTCATCGAAACGCGCACGCAGCTCAATTACGACAGTAACTTCTTTGCCATTGCGAGCCGCCTCTGCCAGGGCCTCCACCAATTCAGAGCTTTCATTAGTGCGATAGAGGGTCTGCTTGATCGAGAGTACAGTGGGATCTTTGGCCGCCTGTCTGACCCAATCAATAATTGGAATAAAAGACTGATAAGGATGCAGTAACAGTTGATCTTCTCTATCCACGGCTGCAAATATATCTGAACCTTCTTCGAGGGCTTGCGGATAACCCGGAGAAAATTTAGGGAAGCGTAACTCAGGTCGTTCAACCATACCCAGCATTGCCGTCAAGCGCTGCAAATTTACTGGTCCATCTAACTGGAACAGTTCTTCTTCAGAGAGATTGAACCGCTCCAGCAGAAAATCTGAAAGGTTCTTGGGGCAGGCCAGACTGACTTCCAGCTTGGTGGCTGCGCCGAAGCGTCGGGATAGAAGCTCTCCCTGCACTGCGCTGGCAACATCCTCAACTTCGACATTGGACATTTCCAGATCAGAGTTTCTTGTTACCCGGAACTGGTGGCATTCTTTTACTCGCATGCCGGGGAAAAACTCATCGACGTGGGCGTGAACCACCGAGGACAGGAAAATAAAGTTGTCGCCGTCCGGAATGATTTCACTTGGCACCTTGATTAGGCGCGGTAGTGAGCGCGGTGCAGGCACAATGGCGAGACCACTATCACGACCGAAGGCATCTTTGCCTTCCAGTGAAAGTATGAAATTCAGGCTCTTGTTGACCAGCCTGGGAAATGGGTGAGCCGGGTCAAGGCCGAGCGGGCTGATAACCGGAAGGACTTCGTCAAAAAAGTAGCCTCTGGCCCAGGTGGTCAGTTTCTCGTCCCAATCGGATCGCTGCAGAAAGTGAATATTTTGTGCTGCCAGGGAGGGAAACAGTTCTTCATTGAGTATTCGGTACTGTTCGTTTAGAGCTTCCCTTACCTCGCTGTGAATGGTCTTGAGAATAGTCTCAGGATATTTGCCATCGGGCCCTGGTCGCTGGCGGCCAAAGTCCAGCTGCTTCTTGAGTCCAGATACCCTGATTTCGAAGAATTCGTCCAGATTGGAACTGAAGATAAGCAGGAACGTCAGGCGTTCTAGGAGCGGGATGTCAGAGTTTTTAGCCTGCTCCAGAACCCTGAGATTGAATTTCAAATGGGATAGCTCACGGTTCTCGTAATAGTCGTGGCTCTCCAGGTCGATGGACTCCGGATCCTGTCCCAGGATTGAAATGCTGGGTGCTGGCCGATCAGCGCTGGCGTCGTTCACCCCAGGCTGACTGTCCTGAATGACTAAAGTGCCGGGCTGGCTTTCTAACTGGTCCATGGGATTGTTTGATTCTGCTGTTTATTTGTCCTTTTCCAGGGGACTGCTGACAGCGGAGTTTATTATCTTATCGCTGCCCGTTTCTTTAGGGGGTCTGAGCATATCACAAATCCCTCGGCCCAAGCAGCTGGCCTTGCCAGGGGCGGGCATTATGACGCCTGGTTTGGCAGGTAATTGGGTAGATCAGGCGGTGGTGGCAGGAGCTGGTGGCTCCAAGCTCGCGGCAGTGGGTGCTTCGAGCTTTACCCTGTTGGGGGGGAAGTGGCATATAAAGCTGCTGCCTTTGCCTACCTCTGACTCGATGTTCAACTCGCCATCGTGGCGCCCGACAATGTGTTTGACGATAGCCAGCCCCAAACCGGTGCCACCGGTTTCCGATGAGCGGCTGACGTCTACCCGATAAAACCGCTCAGTCAGGCGTGGCAGATGTTGAGATTCGATGCCGATACCATTGTCGCGTATCACGATATCTAGTCCTGCTTCGCTATTCTGTGCAGACACCATGATAGTGCTTTCAGCCGCCGTGTATTTGGCGGCGTTGGTGACCAGGTTGGATATTGCCGAGTAGAGTTCACCACGTTCGCCCAAAAACTGTAGCTCTTCGTTACAGTCCAGCCTGAAATCGTGGGATTTTTTGGCAAAGATCTGCTGGGTGTCATTGCGAATCTCTGAGAGCAGTTGCAACAGGCTGAATGAATCTTGAGGGCGCGGGCGGGTCTTGGTTTCCAGAGAGGACAACAGCAGCAGATCCTTAACGATATTTTCCATGCGGGATGACTGTTGGTGCATTTGTTTGATCGGCTTTCGCCATTTGTCATCAAGGTCTTGCATGTTATCCATGATGGCTTCGAGGTAGCCCTTGATTACCGTGATTGGCGTGCCGAGTTCATGTGACACGTTGCCCACGAAATCTTTTCGCATGAGTTCCAAACGGTGGAGCTGAGTGATGTCGCGAGCGATCATGAGTCTCTCGTTCTTGCCGAACAGCGCGATTTGAAACTCCAGGACTCTGCCGCTGTCCCTTGGGGCATTGAGTTTTAGTGGTTCATCATAGGTATTGCCGCTGAAGTATTCGGAGAAACGAGGATCGCGAATCAGGTTGGTTACAGGCTGGCGTCGATCCTGCGGATAACGCAAACCTAGAAGCGATTCGCTGGCCTGGTTCCACCAATCCAGGTTGTTCTGCCGATTGATCATGATTACCGCTATTTCCAGCGCCGCCGAGGACTCCTGTGCCTTGTTGACTATGTTTTCGAGATAGGCACTGGCACGTCGCTCCTGTTTCTGGAGGCGATAGATGCCATCAAAAATGCCGCCCCAGAGACCGAAGCTTTCAGGAGGTGGAGATTTGTTGGAAGAATGGTCTTTGGCCAACCATTTCGTCAGTCGGAGCAGCTGATAGAAATTAAAGACCGCGTAACTGACAAACAGCAGCAGCCATGCCAGCACCAATTTGCCTGTGGTGAAGCCCGCCAGGGAAACTGCTGCTAATATCAATAAATGCCGCTTAAGTTCTGCGCGCCAGGCTTGCACAAATGAACTCCTGCCAATGGGCCAACGGGTTATGCCGGACCGGGGAAGGCCGGCATCGACGTGAAAGAGTTACTATTTTAAAGGACTCAGCGCACCCTCGCCATGACGACGGATCACAGTGATATTGTGTTTCTGAACCATGAATTAGCGCGTATACTACGCGCCCAGCTGCAAGGGAGCGGCGAGAAATGAAAATTCTCACAGTTCTCGAGGATTTGGCAAGTCCTGAACTGAATCATACAGGGTTCAAAAATGACTGAAAGTTTAGCAATAACCAGGCTATTCGGCCTAATTCCGGCAGTGTTTGTGCTTGTCTGCACTAGCACAGCATCAGCGGCCGAACTCGGCCAGCTCTACGTTGCGCCTGGAGCGCAGTGGATGGACTTTGATGAAGAAACCGGTCTTGGGAACGATTGGGGTTTTTCAGCTGGCGTAGGTTTGCAGATTGCTGAACGCTGGGCCCTTGAAGTTGCCGGGTTCGACCTGGATCCTGATAATAATGCCGGTAATGAAGTCGACCTCGATCACTACCGCGTGGATTTATTCTACAACGTGGGCGGTTTGCTTGGCGGCGATTGGCAGCCATTTGTGGTTGGCGGCATCGGCAACACAAATTTCAACGGCGAAAACGATACCCTGATGAATGTTGGCGGCGGGCTGCGCCTGCAGCTGAGCCAAAATCTCGAATGGCGCACGGCTGTGCGAGCGTTCGAAAATCTGGGTCGTGACCATGAGGATTTTGACCTCGGGCTCGACACCAGTCTGATCTACTATATCGACTTCGGCTCCAGGAGTCGTCCCGCGGAAACAGCTGCTGCCGCCGCTGCTGCGCCTCGCTCAGAGCCAGCTGACAGCGATCGGGATGGGGTGCCAGATTCAGATGATGATTGCTCCAACACGCCGCGCAGCTATGCCGTCGACAGCTCGGGATGTCCGATTCCGGTCGAGGAAATTGCCCGGGTCGAGCTGCTGGTAAACTTTGATTTCGATCGCGATGAGGTGAAGGCGGAGTATTTCAATGAGATCGAAGAAGTGGCAGATTTCATGGCGCAGTACCCTGACGTTGTGATTACTCTGGAGGGTCATACTGACAGTCGAGGTGCTGAAGCTTACAACGAAGACCTGTCTCAACGTCGCGCAGATGCGGTGCGGGCGGTCATGATTGATCGATTTGATGTTGGCGCGGGCCGCGTTTCCGCTCGGGGTTTCGGTGAAAGCCAGCCGATCGCCAGTAACGATACGGCTGCAGGCCGAGCCGAAAACCGCCGTGTGATCACGGTCATTATTCAGACCCTGCAGAACTATCGCCCACGCTAATCAGCGAAGGATAAGCTCACGCAGAGGTCAGCAGAGCTCCGGTTCGACTCACGATTCTGGCGCGTCGAATCAGCCTCTCGCTTAAACTGATCTCTCCCTCACTCATATATGCCAGCATAGAATTGCCGGCTTTTCTGTTTTAAGCAATGAATTCACCCTCCAACGAAATCGATATCGCTGACCCTGACCTACGTTGGTTTGATGCTGGAGTTGCCCCCCCTAGCTTGGACCCAGAGCAAATCGCGTTACTCTCAGATCCAGACTCGCTGACTCAGCATCTTATTGAGATAAGTGACCACAGTTTTCTGGTTGAGTTGAAGCAGGAGGGTTGGCAGACCCTCGCATCGAGCGTGTTGCGAAAGACCTTTGGGCCGGTGTCATCAGCACACAGGTTCTGGTCACGGAAAACGGTCTTGCTTTCGGACAATGAGCCGGTAGTGCTGGCCCATAGTCTGCTACCAGAGCATTCGTTGAGCTCACCACTGGCAGAAATTCCCAGATTAGGTGTGGAGCCACTGGGCGCCTTCCTTTTCAAACAAGCAGATCTGCGGCGCGAATCGTTTCAACTCGCGGAGTCGTCAGCTGGATACTGGGGCAGGCGCAGTATGTTTTTTACCGCCAGTAAACCAATTATGGTTGCGGAGTTTTTTAACCCTGGGCGTAAGCTGAACAGGCTTTTGATGAAAATTGCCGGGACTGAGGTTTCGGGAATGTCTATTTTTTAATCATTTTATAGGCGGGAATATCGCTGGCAATACAATATTTTGATATTTACAGCACTGGATCCAAAAAATACAAAAACTTGTCAACTTTGTGGCACTTTCATTAGCAAAATTTGCAGGCTGATCTATACTAACTTTCAATAACAATAGAATAAGAAGGAACAAAAATTTCTGGACCTGCGGAAGCATTAACACGGAAAGATTAAACCAGCGGGTCTAGCGATTGGGCAAAGTTTTCAGACGTCTCTTGATTTTCGATCTTTCGGTGCTTTACCGAAGTTTTGACAACCCCTCTGAGAACGGCCATGGAAATCATTGCAGCTTTGGCCGGGGCATCTTGCTAAGGGTTCGCTGCAGAAAATACCAAGGAAGGGGTATGGCAGTGATTGATGACAGCTTGCATCCAACACAAGAAAGCGTAAATTCTGAACGCAGTGCCGCACACCTGGTACCTCCACCGTCTGCAGAAACTGCAAGTTCAAAGTCACAAGCAAAGTCGCCAAGCTCAGCCGCGCTGATAAATGCCAAAAGCACTCAGCCTTCCAAGTCCCCATACGTTGATGCAACGGTAGACGCGACCCAGCTCTAACTTAAAGAAATTGGTTGTACCCCACTGCTAAGCGCTGAAGAAGAAGTCTTCTTCGCACGCACAGCCCTGCGGGGCAATGAAGCCAGCCGCAAGCGTATGATCGAAAGTAATCTCCGCCTAGTAGTAAAGATTGCCCGTCGCTACATAAATCGGGGTCTCTCACTACTGGACCTGATTGAAGAGGGCAACCTTGGGCTCATGCACGCAGTAGAAAAATTCGATCCTTAAAAAGGCTTCCGATTCTCTACCTATGCAACCTGGTGGATTCGTCAGAATATTGAGCGGGGTTTGATGAATCAGACTCGCACTATTCGCTTGCCCGTGCATGTCGTGAAGGAACTTAATACCTATCTGCGCGCTGAGCGCGAGTTGTCTTCAAAGATGGCGAAGGAGCCAACGCTTGAAGAGATCGCAGCGCTGGTGGAGAAGCCGGTCAAAGACGTCAAGAAGGTCATGGTGCTCAATGAGAAGGCGACTTCTGCTGATGCGCCCTTGTCGGGTGACTCTGAGCGTCCTGTAGTCGACTTCATTGCCGACAAAAACGCGCAAAACCCAGGGTATTTGTTCCAGTCGTCTGAATAACATCATTGCATCGAAAGATGGATGCACGAGTTGAGTGAGAAGCAGCAGGAAGTGCTGTCCCGTCGCTTCGGTCTGAATGGTTTTGACAGTGATACCCTCGAGAACGTTGGCAAGGAAATCGGTCTCACGCGAGAACGAGTGCGACAGATACAGCTAGAGGCACTTAAGGACCTTGAAACCATCATGGGGCGCGAAGTTATCGCCAGTGACGTGCTGTCCGAGTTTCAATAGTCCATTCTGGGCTCGGCAAAATCTAGAAAAAGCTATTAATCAGAGGCGACTCGGTAGTTCCGAGTCGTCTTTTTTGTGCACGGCAATCGGCAGGTAAAAGCTGATTCGGCTTGAATAGGCTTAGACGCTGGATTATTCTCACCGCCCAATAAA
>CENZ01048558.1_pt1 | contig 28345 bp, 26 predicted proteins | sample 361341 | NCBI WGS metagenome assembly CENZ01 (sample SAMEA2619782, study PRJEB7988) | marine metagenome | biome: marine biome (ENVO:00000447); feature: deep chlorophyll maximum layer (ENVO:xxxxxxxx); material: "saline water (ENVO:00002010), including plankton (ENVO:xxxxxxxx)" | depth 50 m
TGCCGAGCAGTTCTAGCACCTTGGACAAAACCACCCCCCCAGCGACCCACCATCACCAGCGCAAACAGCAGATACAGGAAAAACAGCCAGTTACTCATGGCGCGAGTCAGCCTGTCATTGAAAAACAGTGCGGTCGCACAGGCAATCAATGACACCACAATCTAGGCCGGGAACAGTTTATCTGCAGTTCCCAGTGCGGCAAAAAGTACCAGATAGGTTTCGGCGATGGTCATGAGATTGAAGCAGTACTTGCTATCACTCGATCCAGCCTGGCCTGCTAGCTGCTCGGGAAGGCGTACCTGGCCTTTTCCGCCTGGCTATTGGCGGGCCAGCGTTGCGTCATGGTTTTGCGACGCGTATAGAAGCGCACGGCGTCCGGTCCGTAGACATAGAGGTCGCCAAACAGGGAGCGTTTCCAGCCACCAAAACTCTGGCTGGCAATAGGAACAGGCAGGGCCACGTTGACCCCAACCATACCGACCTGAATATGATCGGTGAAGTAGCGAGCGGCTTCACCATCGCGAGTAAACAAACAGGTGCCATTGCCAAATTCATGGGCATTGATGAGCTCCATAGCCGCATCCAGTGAATCCACCCTGACAACACATAGCACCGGACCAAAGATTTCATCCTGATAAATGGACATCTCGGAGGTGACGCGATCAAACAATGACGCACCGATAAAGAAGCCTGATTCGTGACCGGCTACCTCCAGACCACGTCCATCTGCCGCCAACTCTGCGCCTTCTTCCACGCCCTTTGCAATAAAGTGCGTGACGCGATCCAGGGCCGCTTTTGTAATGAGAGGCCCCATATCATTGCCGGCATCGACTCCTGGCCCAATCTTCAGACCCGCAATCTTGTCCTTCAGCAGAGCCACTGTCTTATCGGCAGTCTCCTCTCCCACACAAACCGCAACCGAAATCGCCATACAGCGCTCACCACAGGAACCATAGGCCGCTCCCATTAGCGCATTCACTGCGTTTTCAAGGTCAGCATCAGGCAAGATAACCGCGTGATTCTTGGCGCCCCCAAGCGCCTGCACTCTTTTACCGCAAGCGGAGCCACGCTGGAACAGGGACTCGGCAATTGGCGTAGAGCCAACAAAACTTAAGGCCTGCACCCGGTCATCATCGAGGATGTGCTGCACCGTATCGCCGTCACCATTCACAACATTGAACACGCCATCGGGCAGACCTGCCTCGCTAAATAGCTTTGCCAGCAGCAGTGCCGGACTAGGATCACGCTCCGACGGTTTGAGAATAAAGGTATTGCCACAGGCAATAGCCATGGGAAACATCCACATGGGCACCATGGCGGGAAAATTAAATGGCGTGATGCCGGCCACTACACCCAGCGGCTGAAACTCGGACCAGCTGTCGATATCCGGGCCAGCATTTTTGGAAAACTCGCCCTTCAGCAATTCGCTGATACCGCAGGCATAGTCCACCACTTCAATCCCGCGGCCGAGCTCGCCATGGGCATCGTCAATGACTTTGCCATGCTCAGCGGTGATGAGCTGACAGATAGGTTCAGCATTTTGCTCTAACAGCTGCTTGTAGCGGAACAGTATCTGGGCACGCTTGTTCGGCGGGGTCTGGCGCCAGGCTGGAAACGCTGCAGTTGCAGCATCTACCGCAGTGGTGACGGTAGCCTGATCTGCAAGCGCAAGCTGCTGAGTGACCTGCCCGGTAGCGGGATTGAAAACAGCAGCGCTACGGCGCTGGTCGCTTACAATCTCACCGTTGATAAAGTGGCCCAGAGTATCTGATTCTGATGCCACGACCGCTGACTCAAGGGAGCTCATGCAGGGATTCTCCAACGGCATTGATAAAACTATCTATCTGCTGTTCTGTAACAACAAAGGCCGGCGCCAGCTGCACCGTGTCAGCACCCCAGCGAATATAGAAACCTTTATCGAAGCACTTGAGACCCAATTCAAAGGGGCGCCGTAGTGGTTCGCCGGGATAATGCTCCAGGCTCACGCCAGCGGCAAAACCGTAATTACGGATGTCCTTAACATAGGGCGCACCCTTGAGTTGATGCACAGCATTCTCAAAATAGGCCGACATGGATTTCACCCGCTGCGGCAGCTCTTCCATTTCCAGCACATCGAGCGCAGCCAGGCCAGCAGCACAGGCAACCGGATGAGCTGAGTAGGTATAGCCATGGGGAAACTCCACCATGTAATCAGGTCCACCCTGGTCCATGAAGGTGTCGTAGATATCAGTCTTGGTGACGACAGCACCCAGCGGCTGTGCCCCGTTAGTAATTTGCTTGGCCAGGGTCATGATGTCGGGTGTCACCCCGAACTCTTCCGCTCCGGTGAGTGAGCCCATCCGACCCAGACCGGTGATGACCTCATCAAAAATCAACAGGATGTTGTGCTTGTCACAAATCTCGCGCAGGCGATTCAAATAGCCCTTTGGCGGGGGCAAGACACCTGACGTGCCTGACATGGGTTCTACCACTACCGCCGCGATGTTCGAGGCATCGTGCAGCAAAACCAACTCTTCAAGCTCATCCGCCAGATGGGCACCCTTCTCAGGCATGCCGCGACTGAAATCATTCTCCGGCAAGACTGTGTGCGGTATGTGATCCGCATCTACGCTCTGCCCAAACAGCTTACGATTAAATCCAATACCGCCAACACCTATTCCGCCGTAGTTGACGCCGTGGTAACCCTTGATACGACCAATAAATTTTGACTTGCCGGGCATGCCCCGACTGCGCCAGTAGCCACGCGCCATTTTCAGTGCGGTATCAATCGTCTCAGAACCTGAGTCAGTAAAAAACACTTGATCCAGGCCAGCCGGGGTCAGCTCTACTACTTTATGGGCGAGTTTAAAACTGAGCGGGTGGCCGTACTGAAAACCCGGCGAGTAATCCAGCGTAGCAATCTGCTTGCTGACCGCCTCGGAAATCTCTGGGCGGCAATGTCCAAGACCGCAGGTCCAGAGACCAGACAGACCGTCAAATACCTTCCGCCCATCCACGGTGGTGTAATAAACCCCTTCCGCAGAGGCAAACAATCGGGGCGAGCGCTTGAACTGGCGATTACCGGTGAAGGGCATCCAGTGCGCTCGCAGCTCCTCGGCGCTCAGTACGCTGCTACCTTGGAGTTCCGGCTGGGTTTCAGCTTGGGTTTCGGGATGACTTTCTACGTTATCAGGCATAGGCAAAACATACCCGAGTTACTAGGGCTAAGGGAAGCCCTTTGCGGCAGAATCCGCCGCTTGCAGGCGATGCTGGGCTGGCGTTATAGTGGTCGGGAGACACGCTAAAGCACCAGAATGACCTCCCATTGCATAGCGACAATCTTGCAATGGCACAGCAATAACAACATTTACAGCAAAAGTAATGGAGGATGTCGTGCGCAAACTTTCTCGACGAAAATTCATTGGTTCCAGCTCTGCCCTCGCCGCCGCCGGCCTCGGTTTACCTACCCAGGCCGCCCTTGCCCAGTCTGCAGCGCTGCTTCAGGATGCTGCGCCCGACTACATTGTCACCAACGCACGGGTGTTTACCAGTGATAACAGTATACCCAGCGCCGAGGCGTTTGCCGTCAAGGGTGATCGTTTCCTGGCAGTTGGTTCAAGTGATGACATTCAGGGGCTGGCTGGTCGCAGCACCGAAATTATCGACGCAGAAGGTATGTTTGTGGCGCCAGGCTTCATCGACGCCCATTCGCATCCTTCCGGCGCCGGCGTGAATGAACTGGTGCAGGTCAACGCTGATTTGAGATCTGCTTCGTCTATCGCAGAAGCGCTGCAGGAACGAGCCAACGCCACACCCCAGGGTCAGTGGGTACAGGCTTTTAAATACGACGATACCAAGCTGTCTGAGGGCCGCCCCTTGAACCGGGATGATATTGACGCCCTGGTCCCCAATCATCCGGTAGTGGTTCGTCACCGCGGCGGCCACACCAGCGTCTACAACAGCATGGCGCTGGGCTTGGCAGGTGTTACCTCTGAAACCCAGGATCCCCCCGGTGGCAGATTTTATCGGGATGAAAACGGTCGTCTTACAGGCCTGGTGGCAGGCGGCGCTCGCTCGGTGTTTAACGAGCTGATCCCTTCCGACTCAAGCCGTGAACAGAGGCGGGATGGCGTCATACTGATCTCAGAGTTGATGACCCAGGCTGGCCTTACTTCAGTGCATCAAACTGGCGGCAGTCGCAATGACATGGTTGCCTACCAGGATGCCAGGGATGCGGGCGGCATGCGCTTTCGCATGTATCTATTCCCGCGTGGCCGACTCTTCGATGATCTGGTCAATGCGGGTGTGCGCACCGGCATGGGTGACGAGGTTTTTCGCATCGGCGCGGTGAAGTTCACGGCCGATGGCTCGGCTTCCGAGCGCACCATGCGTATGAGCGAACCGTATGAAGGCAGACCTGATGACTTCGGTTTGCTGTATATGACCGAAGAAGAAATTCATGAGTCGGTGGAAAATGCACATCGCAACGATTACCAGGTCGCCATTCATGCTAACGGCGATGTCACGATTAACATGGTGCTGGATGCCTATGAGCGGGTCCAGACCCTTTGGCCCAAGGAAGATACCCGGCACCGAATTGAACACTGCTCATTGGTAAACCCTGAGATACTGACACGCATCGCCGATTTAGGCGTCATTCCTGCGCCTTTCTATACCTATGTGCATTACCACGGCAACAAGTGGGTCGACTACGGTGAAGAAAGAATGCGCTGGATGTTCGCCCATAAGTCGTTCCTAGATTACGGCATTCCAGTGGCGCCCGCCTCGGATTACACCCCTGGGCCCTACGAGCCGATGATGGCGATTCAGAGTATGGTTACCCGCAAGGATTTTGACGGCCGCGTTTGGGGCCCGAATCAACGGGTCAGCATCGAGGATGCCCTGAAGATTTGCACTATTAACGGCGCTTACGCCTCATACGAGGAAAACATCAAGGGCAGTATCACACCGGGCAAGCTGGCAGATTTCGTGATCCTCGCCGATGCGCCACAGGATGTTGACCCGGATGCCATCAAGCACATCGAAATTGTGCGTACGGTGGTGGGTGGCACGACTATGTATGGCGCATAATTCTCTAAATTGTGTATCCAGGCCAACGAGTCCTCCATCAGACTCTCTCTGCGATAGCTGCCTGAGTCTTCTTGGGTAGCTTCTGCAGCACCTGTCGATAGGAATCCTTGATCAAGCAGATCAATTCTGCATCGCCGAACTGACAGATTGCCGGATCAATCTGCACCCACTTTGCTCGTGCCAGGTACGGGGCTGGCCGAATGCCAGGAAAATCAGACAACTCCAAAAAACCATCTCCGGCTCTGAAGAAATAGCGACTACTTGATGCCAAGCCGGAACAAACAGACATCTTGCCGCCGTTTTTTAACACCCGGTCATTTTTTCTCTGAATCTGCTCAGTCACTTCCGGAAGGGCCATACACAACTTACGCAAGGAATTTGCATTCATTCTGTCACCTGTCGAATGCCTAACGCAGCCTTTTGCGGATTTAGCCAGAAGTCTAAAACTCGCCCCTCTTGACTCAACTCATCAACACCCGAAATTTCCTTCCGGGAAGGGGCAATCCATAATCCATCTTACAATACTATGGATTTCTCTAGGCATAACCGCGCTCTCAGCCATTTACTTAGTGACCTTTTCCCGGGTTTCCCTAAGATCGAGCAAGTCACGCGGCTTATAGTCGAATATACTATAGTGTGTATAAGTCTAAAGAAGCTGTACTTGAGGAAAGCATGACGAAGCCCGACAACTACGAACCTCCGAAAAAATGGATCTGGAAGAAGGACGGCGAAGGCATTTTTGCCAGCATCAATCGTCCAGTGGCTGGGGCGACTCACAGGGCCCCGCTACCGCGCGGCAGACACGCCTTGCAGCTGTATTCTCAAGGCACGCCCAACGGCCAAAAGGTTACTATCATGTTGGAAGAGCTTTTGGCCCAGGGTTACAGCGGCGCGGAATATGATGCCCACCTGATCAATATCGGCAAGGGTGATCAGTTCGGTTCTGACTTTGTGGAAATTAATCCCAATTCCAAGATACCGGCGCTGGAAGACTATAGCGATAACGGCACTATCCGACTTTTCGAGTCTGGTGCCATATTGCTGTATCTCGCCGAAAAGTTTGAGGCACTGATCCCTACCGACGCCAGACGTCGCGCCGAATGCTTGAATTGGTTGTTCTGGCAAATGGGTTCAGCACCCTATCTTGGCGGTGGATTTGGTCATTTCTATGTGTATGCCCCCGAGAAGATTAAATACTGCATAGACCGCTACACCATTGAAGTGAAGCGCCAGCTTGATGTGTTGGATCGACACCTCTCTGACAAGGCCTATATGTGTGGCGGCGAGTATTCAATCGCCGACATCGCCATTTGGCCCTGGTATGGCGCCGTTCACAGTGGATCGGTTTACGATGCGGCGGAGTTTCTTGATACCAAGTCGTATAAAAATGTAGGGCGCTGGGCGCAGTCAATCGCCAAAAGGCCCGGGGTCAAGCGCGGTCGAATAGTGAATCGAACGTGGGGGCCACTAGAGCGCCAGCTGCATGAGCGCCACGATGCGTCTGATTTTGACCTCAGAACTCAGGATAAGCTTCAGGCTGAGACTAATTCGCATCCTGAGTCCTTTCTCGACCAGGTTAAGGGCTGAATAGCTCAAAGCAACAATGGGGTAAGCACGGCAGGAAGTCCCTCAACACTGCGCTGGCGACTGAGACGATTTAGCGCACGGTGTATCAGCTGCTGCTGGCGCTTGTCTAACCGTTCAATTTTTTGCGCCAGATCGCCTTCTTTCATGACCAACTGTTCGCGGTGGGCGTGGGTACGCTGCTTAAGCGCATCTGCTATTACCAGAAATCGATTCAGTACCACATAAGGAAAATTTCGATTTTGTACTGGCCCCTGGCGCGATTCGAAACCTCCAACTGGTAGCCCCTGGATCCGGAATTCTGCGATCTGACTCGCACCGAGCCAAGCACTGGTGGCACCAATCAAGCCTCCGCCCAGAGCGCCAAGCATCAGGCTGCTGCCCGCCACCGCTAGATCCAGCGCTGCGCCCGTGGCGGCTCCCGCCATCGCCGCTGCCATGGTCAATTGCCGCCGATTCAGCCCCCATGCCACCCATTGCTCAGTATCAAACAGATTATCCTGAAGCGGCAGCTCCTCGATCTCAGTGTGAAATGCGTGATAGTAATAAAGAGATTTAAGCGCCTCATGATAGTCATGTTCGAGACCCCGCATATCGTTGAAGTATTTTGCCTCCAATGCCGGACGCAACTGCTTCGCCTGCTCCTGACTCAGTGCTTTCTGTGACACCTGATACGAGCAAAGCCTGATAAGTAGTTCGCTCATGAGCCCGGCCGCTTCCCTTCCCTGACGCCCACGGTCACGGCGATAGTCTTGCACCAATGAATTTATTGCGTCACACCATTCTTCCCGAATATGAGAGAACGCTTCCAGAATGGCCAGCAGCTTCTCGAAATCTGCCTGCATGGCATTGAATACCCTTACGATCTTGAAGTACTGAGTCAAAGCCTGCTTCCATTCATCGACGTGCGCTTCACTTTCGATGGGATTAATCAGCGCCATACTGGCCTGCCCGGTCCAACGCAGAATCTCCATTTCTGCTTCGTAATCAGCCCCATAGGGTCGAGAGCCATCGACGATATAGAGGATGGCTGCGCCTTCCATGATTGGGGTCAGCAGTTTTACCTCTTCCGGGAATTCTCGCTGACAGTCCGAGTCGTTTATGAATCGCCTCACCGCCTCAGCCCTCTGTTCTGCAGTCTCAGCGTGGGCCGCTAGCCAGGCCAGCACCCGGGTTGGACGCTGAAAGCCTGGGGTGTCATAGAGAAAATAGCGGCTGTCGCCCACTGCAACATCGAGACGCTGCACGTCCTGAGTAGTCCCGCTTGCTGCGGAAATGGAGATACTGTCATTCTGGGCCACAGTACTGACGATGGATGACTTGCCCTTATTGGGATGACCGACCACGTCAAAGGCGGGAATCATGATCCCTCCCGCTGCAATACCTCCCAGCCCGGCAAAGTGGCCGCAAAACGCCGCCATTCGGCGAAGTGAACCGGTCGGACTTCACCGAGCGCTTGTTTGCTCCACTCCACCGGCAGTATCAGGCGCTGACCCTGCTGAGGTAACAGCTGCAAAACATCGGCAAGTTCCGCCAATGGGGGTTCCCAGGATTTAACCAGCACGACTACCGAATGCTCAATGGCTAACGATTTAGACGTTGCCTCCAGTTCGATAACCTGTTCGGCCTGACCATAGACGGATTGTATTGCCTTAATGCAGTCCTTCTGATTCGCGCCCCATACCAGCAAGGTCCAGGGCTGCGACACCACCTGAACAACTTCCGCCAGTTCCGGTGCCGCTTGCACTGCCGGCGCAGCAGCGACTATCGACGCTTGCTGAAGATCTGATGCACTGTATTGCGACCTGACCCGCTGCCTCGCGGACAGCCACAGCAGGCTTCTCGGCAACAGGCTATAGCAGACCTGCACTGCGAGGATGAAACGCCACCATTGGCTTGCATCGGGCATTGCAAGCGCACTATTTGACAACCGGAAATCTCGAGTCTGTTCCAGCAGTAAGAGACTGGGCTGAGCCTCAGGCCACCAGCGCCACGGAAAGGAGATTAACTGCAAGGTGGCAGCAAGTCCGCCGCCTCCAGAATAGTGCTGCGCCAAACAAAACTGATGTCGGTCCCCAGCAGCAAAAGCAGGAATACAAACAGTGTGCCAAAAGAAAAGCTGAGTCCCAGTACCTGGCCCTGATGCACTAACCAGTCTTTACGGCACTGTCTGACATCCAACTCCAGCAAGGCGGCCGACAGGTGCCGAGGCCACAGAGGCAATTCCAATAGCCAACCGGCTAGCCCGCGACCATTGCGACGCAGCAAAAACACAAGACTCAATACCAAGGTCATGACTGGGAGAAAGGCTAAAATCAACAGCAGAAACAGCAGGTTTACCCTGCCCTGCTGATCTCCGCTGAGAGTACCAAACCCCACCAGAAATCCCACCAGCATACCAAGCAGCGCAAGACCCACACCGATTTGACGGAGATGGGTATCTAGTAAAGTCTGGGACTTCTTCGGACTATTCAATGAGTAGCTTCGCCTGCAGTCGCCTGGGTTTTGCCACATTGGTTTTTACCATTACGGTTTTCCCTATTATAAGGGATATCGGTCAGATACCGCGGCACTGATTATCCAATAGTCGCAGATTGTGAAACAGGGAACGTGAACTGCGCTCTCAGCCGGGGCTGGGCTTGCGCTGTCGACGGCAGCGTTCTGAGCAGTATATGACTTGCTCCCAGTCACGCGCCCATTTCTTGCGCCAACTGAAGCTCAGCTTGCAAACCGGGCAGGTTTTTTCAGGCAGATAAGGCTTAAGGTGGACCATGATGAGTCTCCGAACAGCAGTTATCGCGCGGCCTAAAGCCAACGCCTGCGGTAGCTGCCATCGGCGTCATAAATTTCTGTTTGCTTGGCCAGATTGAAGTGACGCCCACCGCGCGCATCAGCCCCGACCCCGGCGATGTACTGCCAGTTTCCCCAATTTGCCGCTACATCATAATCAATCAACTGCTGTTCGAACCAGCCGGCTCCATAGCGCCAGTCGCCCTGCAGCTCGTTGATCAGACAGCTCGCTGCAAGCTGACGACCACGATTGGACAAGTAGCCGGTGGCGTTTAACTGACGCATGCAAGCGTTAACCAGAGGATATGCAGTATTACCTTCACACCACTCCGCCAGACCTGCAGGATCGAATCTGCCGGCATAAGCTTGTGATGAGCTGCCATCTTTCGCGGACAGGCACTTGCCAATTTTCAGGGCCAGCCACTGAAAATATTCACGCCACAATAATTCAACATAGAGCCAGTAAGTGGACTCGTTTCTCTCACGCGACTCTTCATAATCGTGAATTTGATTCAACATACGCCGGGTCGACAGACACCCCGCATTGAGCCAGGCAGACATCTTCGACGAGTTCTCCCAGCCATCAAGCGCGTTGCGCACCTGCTTGTAATCAAGCGGCAGATCCTCTCCGAAATAGTGCTTAACATGCCGCTGGGCTGCGGCTTCACCGCCGTGGAACTGGCTCTCGCAAACCTCAAACTCCAACTCCGCCCGCAGCGGGAAACGGTCGACTTTAAGCTGCACCATCGTTGGCAGAGTTGTCGGTGGAGGGATAGGCGCAATTATTGGAACTTTCTCGGCCTTGCGTCGAAACCTGGAATACGTTTCCGGTATCTCGGCGACCGGCATCGGCAGCGATTGTCGATCAAACAGAGTATAGGTATCGACGATCTCGAACCGCACTTGTGGGTGAACCCTTTTTAGCCGCTCGATCCTGTCAAGCTCATCGCTGCCGAACTGCTGCGAAGTCACAAGCCGCTGAAACGGTATTTGATGCAGGATTTGGGCAATGGTTTCCCCTGGATCACCTTCAACAATGCACAGGCGATGTCCTAGATCTCGCAATGCACTATCCAAATCTATCAAGGCCTGCTGAACAAAAAGCCAGCGATGATTCCCCATGCTCAACTGTCCAAAGCGATTAACCCTGAACCAGGCCGGATCTACGACATAAACCAGCAGCAGCTCCTCAGACTGAGCAGCCTGAAGCAGCGCTGGATTGTCGTCCAGACGCAGATCGTGAGTCATCCAGTAAAGTGATTTCATATCCGGTTTACGCCAGGTGCTGACAGATAGATTGGCGTGGTCTGCGCACCTTCGGAGAGCGTAGTAACCAATATGAGTGAATTGTCCGCATCACAGGATTTCAAATCCCGGGAATTGCCGCAGTGGTTGCTTGCAGAACTGCGATCTGACCACGCCGGTGAAACCGGTGCGGTCTGGATTTATCGTGGCATTCTGGCCGTCACATCTAATGTGGAGCTAAGAAAATTCGCCGAACATCATCTAACTACAGAAGAACAGCACCTGACCCTTGTTTCAAAACAGATGCCTGAGCAGCAAATCAGTATATTTATTCCTGTCTGGAAGCTGGCAGGATTCCTCACCGGCGCAATCCCGGCGATATTCGGCAACAACTCTGTTTACGCCACTATCGATGCTGTAGAAACCTTCGTAGATAGGCATTATCAGCATCAGATTGACAGTCTGAGGCAGGAAGGCAGCTTTCCGGCCCTTCGTAAATTGCTAGAACAGTGTCAGGCGGATGAACTCTGTCATCGAGATGAAGCAAGAGCGGCGGTAAAGTCCCGAAACCATGCGCTGAGAGCATGGTGCTGGCTGGTTGGATATGGTTCTGCAGTTGCGGTGAAATTGGCTCGCTGGCGCTGAGGCGATTCGAGTCAGTCAAAACCAAACCAGGTGGAGCTTAGTTGCTCAATAATAGTCGGCCCTCCACTCAACACTTTGTTTTTTAGTTGAAACTGGTTCAACTCAGTATCGAGAGGGTCCAGTTTTGAGTTTCCGTTACAAATGCGCACGCTCCAAAAACTTTGGCAGTATCAATACCGTAATCGAACAAAATGATATAAAGGCTAACCGAGTCGAATCGCGCCAGATACAGTCTCGACGAGTATTCAACACTCTTGCCCGGTAACACCTATCAATGCCCAGAACCGATTGCCCACGCTGTGCCTATCCCCAGCAGTCCTGCGTCTGCTCCGCGATTAACGAGACAAGCTATCAAACCCAAATCGTTATCCTACAGCACCCCTCCGAGGTCAAGCATGCCAAAAATACAGCGCGACTCATTTCACTGGTGGCACCCAAGACAGAAACCATTGTGGGAGAAACTCCCAAGGACTTTGGCGCTGTACGCGGCAGATTAATATCAAATCCAAATGCAGTCATTCTATTCCCCACTGCCACAAGTCTAGCCCTTGACGAGAGCATGGATACCATGCCGATAGACACTTTGATCATAATAGATGGCACTTGGCGTAAGGCCAAAAAAATCTGGCTTTCGAATCCCTGGCTGCATGGGATGCGGGTCTGCCACCTCAAGAGTCCGATCAGCAGCAGGTATCACATCCGCAGCAGCAGACAGCCAGATGGGCTGGCAAGTATTGAGGCAGCTGCCAGTGCACTCAGTCAGTTGGGAGAAAGGAATACTGGCGCCCTGGTAGATGCGCTCATGGCAATGCAGAAATGCTGGCCTTCGCGCTATTAATGGACACCCTTTATAGTGCGGGCGTGTTCCTGCTAAATCTCTGACAAGCTTTACCCTTACCTGTTCAAGCTCGCGGCAAACTGGAAGTCAGGCTCAAAGCCAGGTGTACCTGCCAGGTCACCTCACAGGCACTAGTTTGCGACTGCCCTCGTCATACCACAGCCGACCCGTCACGACTTCGCCTTTGTCGATGCGTGAGGCAACCAGGTCAAACAAGTCCCCGTTTTGCCCAACGAGTTGATGCGGCACACCAGCTTCGCCCGCCAAGCTGGCATTTGCGCGCATGTGCTTTGCTTCACCATGCACCGGGATGGCGAGGCGCGGTTTAGTCCACTGATACATTTGCCTGAGCTCCTCTTCACATGGATGCCCGGAAGCATGGAGTGGTATATCTGATTCATCAGCCAGGGTAACCTTGATACCGCGCGCGCGGAACGCATTTACCAGACGAACCACCTGCTCCTCATTTCCGGGAATAGTTTTGGTGCTGAAAATCACATGGTCACCGGCAGACAGATTAACATCCGGGTGGCTGTCGGCCGCCAGCCGATGCAAGGCAGCCCCGGGCTCACCCTGACTGCCAGTGGCTACTAACAGCACTTCATCGGGTTGCAGATAAGCCAAATCAAAATTATCAACCAGGTTGAAATTTTCCCTGAGGTAACCGGCTGCTCGCGCACTGGAAACCATGCGTTGAATGGAGCGTCCCAACAAGCCGAGATAACGGCCGCTGACCCGAGACACATTGCCCAAGGTCTGCATGCGAGCCACGTTGCTGGAGAAGCAGCCAACGACCACGCGCTGCGTGGACTCCCCGATGATTTTATTCAAGCCATTGAACAGCTCCGATTCCGACACCGAGTGGCCAGCCACCGTGGCATTGGTGGAGTCACAGACCACGACGTCGATTCCGGTTTGCCCCAGCGAACGATACAGTTGCGGGTTGATTGCCTGACCGGCAATCGGCGCCGAGTCCAGCTTCCAGTCGGCGGTATGAAGCACGTTGCCCACCGCCGTGGTAATCAACAGGGCATTGGTTTCCGGTGTGCTGTGAGTAATAGGCAACCACTTGACACGGAAAGGCCCAAGGCTGATTTCTTCGCCTTCAAGCACCGTAATAATAGGCGCGTTGAGGCCTTTATCTCGCAGTTTGCGCAGTACCACGTTGCGGGTAAACGGCGTGGTGTAAATAGGGCAACGAAACTGCTCCCACAGATGGGCAATGGCGCCGATGTGATCCTCGTGGGCATGGGTCGCGATGAGTGCTTCCAGCGATTCGGCGCGGTTACTGATAAATGTGGGATCCGGCATTTCTACTCGATTGCCGGTTCGTGATGCTTCAGGGTATTTCTCGAAGGTAACGCCGCAGTCCACTATTAACCATCTGCCAGCGTGGCCATAGAGATTGAGATTCATGCCAATCTCGCCACAGCCGCCCAAGGGTACGAACCAAAAATCTTTATGGCTGGGTTGCATCAGAGAATCAGGTTTAACCAGAGAAAGCGGTCACCAATATCGACCCACAGGGGGATGGTGAAAAACGCAAAGAGGGTTTGCAGGGTTATGATATTGGCCATCAGGCTCACGTTGCCGCCCAGCTGCCGTGCCAGGATATAGGCAGATGGTGGTGCCGGGAGGCAGGTTAACAAGAGCAGCACTGCCGACAGTCCAGGAGCCATTTTGAATAGCAGCGTAGCCACAACCACCAGAGCAGGAAATGCCAGCAATTTACAGAACAGCGCTACGACCAGTTGCCAGGTCTGATCACCAAACGCCACAAAGTGAATACCCGCGCCCACAGCCAGCAGCCCCAGGGGCAAGGCAGGGCGACTCAGCACTTCAATAATCTCCCAGCCCAGATCCGGTACTTCCATATTATAAAAACTCAGCCCCATCCCGATAAGGCAGGCCAGCACCAGCGGATTGGTCAGCACTGAGCCAGTGACGACGACCCAGCGGTTGCCGCCGCCGCTGGCACTGATTGAGATCACACTGAGAACGTTGACGAGCGGGATATAGACTACCAGGCAGAGTGCCGCCAGAGTCAGGCCATTGTCACCGTACAGTGCTTCCACACAGGCAAGGCCAATATAGGTATTGAAACGGATGCTGCCCTGGTAGACCGAACTGAGTGAGCCCTGATTCCTGGCAATGAACTTTCTTAGCCCGATAAACAGAATGGTAAAGACGAATAGCGCGAAACCAAGCACATACCCGATCTCCAGCAGCTCGTTGACCTCGAAGTTGGTCTGCGAGAGACGACTCACCAGCAGTGCTGGAAAAAACAGGTAGTAGGTCAGCCGCTCCAGGCCCTGCCAAACCTCCTGGGAAGATATCGGCGTGCGGCTGATCAGAAAGCCCAGCAGAATGATGGCGAATATCGGTGTCAGGGCTTCCAGAATCATGGCTGCGCATCATAGCTTGCCTCGGCCTGGGTAGCCAGAACCGGGGCGGGCCCAGACTTAACGCGCATGTTAGACTTCGGCACAGCGTCCAATAAAAAATGACAACAATGACAAGTCCTGAGTTAATCATATGTTAAATGGCACATTCTTAAAGCCCGCCGGGTTCTGCGCCTTGCTCGCCACTCTGGCCTACTGCTCGGACCAACAGGAAGCCGAATTCGCCCTGGCGCCTATCGCTGGCAGTACGCCTAAGAACGTTATCTATATTCTCTCCGATGATCATCGTTTTGACTTCATGGGCTTTACCGGCAAGGTCCCGTGGCTGGAGACGCCGAACCTGGACCGACTGGCGGCGGAAGGCGCGTATTTTCCAAATGCCTATGTTACCACCGCCCTGTGCTCACCAAGCCGCGCCTCTATTCTAACCGGGCTCTATTCCCACACCCATACGGTGGTGGACAATGCTGCACCCGATCCGGGCAACCTGACATTCTTCCCCCAGTACCTGCAGGCCGCGGGCTATCAGACCAGCTTCTTTGGCAAGTGGCATATGGGCAACCATTCCGACGAACCGCAGCCAGGCTTTGATCACTGGGAGAGTTTTCGCGGCCAAGGGGTTTACTATGGTCCAACCCTGAACATCAATGGCGAACGGGTTGAATATGACGAGCAGGCTTATATTACCGACCTGCTGACGGATCACGCCGTGGACTGGCTGGAAAACCGCGACGCGGAGCAACCCTTCTTTCTTTATCTGTCCCACAAGGCGGTGCATTCCCAGTTCCAACCGGCGCAGCGTCATCAGGACATGCATGCTGAGGAGTCCATCATCTACCCGAATTCCTATAACACGCCGGTTTATGGCGAACCCCAGCTACCTTCTTCCGGCAGCGACGGCGAACCCTCGCGCGGACGCGACTACTACGGTGAGGAACGCCTGCCGGACTGGGTAAAGGCACAGCGGGAATCCTGGCACGGCGTGGACTACATGTATCATGGCCAGATCGACTTTGAAGAATTCTTCCATCGCTATACTGAAACTTTGATGGGAATAGATGACAGCGTTGGCGCGGTGCTGAATTTTCTCGATGCCAATGGCCTGGCAGAAGACACCCTGGTGATCTACATGGGGGATAACGGTTTCTCATTTGGAGAACACGGTCTTATCGACAAACGCCATTTCTATGAAGAGTCAGCCAAGGTGCCGCTGCTGGTGCGGTGGCCCGAGCAGCTGGCGGCTGGCGAGCCCATAGCGCAGTTAGTGCAGAACATAGATATCGCGCCTACCATTCTTGAGGCAGCCGGGCTGCAGACGCCACCCCATATGCAGGGTATGTCAATGACACCGCTGTTCGCGCGCAATGAGACAGACTGGCGTGACCGCATTTTCTATGAGTATTATTGGGAGATGGACTTCCCCCAAACCCCAACAATGTTTGGGGTGCGCACGGAACGATACAAATACATCCGCTATCATGGCATCTGGGATACGAATGAGTTTTACGACCTCGAGAATGATCCCAGCGAAACCAGCAACCTTATCGATGCACCTGAGCATCAGGGCCGTATCTCCGAGCTGGCCACAGAAGTCTACGACTGGCTCGAAGCAACCGGCGGTATGCAGATTCCCCTGAAGAATGTTGTCCGCCCGAAATTTGGTGACCACAGGAATCAGTCCGTACTGTAGTTTTAGCGATGGAATACCTGACAATTATCCTGTTCGCCATAGCCACCTGTGTGACACCTGGCCCGAACAACACAATGATCATGACCTCCGGGCTGAATTACGGCATCCAGCGCAGCCTGCCTCATTATCTTGGCATCATTTTAGGCTTTCCAGCCATGGTGGTAGCCGTCGGCCTGGGCCTGGCCTCACTGTTTGAGCAGTATGCTGTTCTGCACTTGTTGCTGAAGGTTGCAGGGGCCAGCTACCTCACGTTCCTGGCCTGGAAGATCGCCTCTGCCCCAGTTTCCGATCTCAGCGTAACCGAGGGCAAACCTTTCACATTCCTGCAGGCCGCCGCTTTTCAGTGGGTCAACCCCAAAGCCTGGGTGCTGGCGGTGGGCGCTACCGCCACCTACACCGTCGTTGGCAGCGACTACAGTCTGCAGGTGCTGGTCATTGCAATAATATTTCTTGTTTTTGGCGCGCCTTGCATCATGCTGTGGCTCTGGTTTGGCGCTTCGCTTAAACGCTTGCTGCAGAAACCGGAGTCCGTCAAATACTTCAACTACGCCATGGCAACACTGCTTATGCTGTCGCTGCTGCCGGTGTTCAACGACATTTATTTACAGCTTTCAAGTTAAAACAACCAAAGGAGGAAACCATGCAGTTTCTAATCACAGCCTATGATGGCAAAGATGAAGATGCCCAGGCCCGCCGCAGTGCGGCTCGCCCCGCGCACATTGAGGGCGCCAAAGACCTATTGGCAGGTGGACACGTGTTGATTGGCGGTGCCATTCTCAATGACGCCGACGAAATGATCGGCTCCTCACTCATAGTTGAATTCGAAAACCGTGAAGCGCTGGATCAATGGCTTAATAACGACCCCTATGTCACCGAGAGTGTCTGGCAGGATATTACGGTGCAACCTTTTCGAACCGCGGTCAAAAGCTGAAACTATCCCACTTCTTCTCACTATTCCTCATAATCAAGGGATCTCTGTAACAATCCGTGGCCCTGATCGTCTCTTATCCTAGAACGCCCCCCCTGCCGGGGCGCTGAATAGCAGTAATACTTTCAGACAGGGATTGAGACATGAAACATCTATCCACGCCGGCAAGCATTACGCTTGCCCTGATTATCCATACCTACGTCAATGGCGGACAGGCGCAGGAAATAGAGCAATATCAGCCATCACTTAATGAATTTGGGCAACCAGAATTGCAGGGTACCTGGTTTTTTGGCAGCACCACACCTGTTACCCGCCCGAGCGATCTCGGGGATCGTGCCACCTACACGGCTGAGGAAGTTGCGACTATTGAGTCCGAGGCCCTGCAAGCCAACTAGTCTCAGGAAGCACCACTCGACCCTGACCGACCAGCACCGAAATCCGGTGCCTAAATCGGTTTCGAAGCAGATTTCAATTTCGCAGCAAAGCGTCACAAGCGCGACACGGTGCTCGGTGAATATCGCACGTCCTTGGTAGTTGAGCCTGCCAATGGGCAAATCCCAGCCAGCGTATAATTCAAAGACTACAACGCCAAACTTCGTGCAAAAGGTTTAGAGCCCAACTCGAGCGCACTGGCCTATGGCTCCGGAGAGCGCTGCCTGGCAGGGGGACTAGCCATCCCTTCATTGTACCCCATGCCATGGAATGCCAACCTCCAGATAGTGCAGAAAGAAAATTATGTGATGATCATGACTGAAATGATTCACGACGCCCGCATCATCAAGTTGTCAGGTGATTACCTCGGCGAACACATGAACTATTGGAATGGCGATTCGGTGGGATTCTGGGAGGAAAACACGCTCATCATTCACTCCAAAAACTTCCGCCCGGAACACTCCCAATTCCTCATGCGCACATCTGAGGAGCTGGAAGTAGTTGAGTATTTGACGCCTGTCAGCGACGACGAAATTCTCTATCGTGTTGAAGTCATGGATCCGTTAGCTTACACAGACAAATTCGTACTAGAGCGTACGATCAAACGCAGAGCCACTAGCGAACCTATCTATGAGTTTGCCTGCCATGAAGGTAATTATTCTCTAAAGTGGATGTTAACAGGTGCAAGGCGTGCCGAACTTGATGCCGAGCTCAATACAGAGATTGCCGCCGCAAATTAAGACTCGAGCAAACTACTCAGGGCTTTTCAAAAACCAGCACAAAGCGATCAGTCCTGCCCTGCAGGTCCTCATCAAAAACAATGCGTGCACGATCGTCATTGGGGTTTCTGAGCGCAGCTTCGCTACCAATAAATTTGAAGCCATGGGCTTCAATGTCATCACGTAAATAGTCTTCCCCAATTCGATGCAGATCCGTGGTCTGCTCATGTCCCATGCCAGGTTCACCGGCATGATCAACTACTACGAAGCGTCCACCTGGCTTCAAGCCGGCCAACAATTGCTCATAGAAATAGGCGACGTTTGCAGGAGGCCCCACTGGGACATAAGCCTCGCCGTTGTAGCGTTTGGGAATCACGTAGAGATCGTGCAGCGCCATGACTATCAACGCTCCATCCAGGCTAGCAGGCTCGAGGTCAAGATTAATCCCGCTGCGGGTATGCACCACCACATTGTCAGGCATGCCGTTGGCGTATCTGTCCTGCAGAATATTGCTGCCCCACTGCTCAAAACCCTGGTTGTTGTGCAGGATAGCGGCGCCCTCCTCTGCCAACAGGCGAGCCAGCAGGTCGCTGTAATAGCCCCCGGAGCCGAAGATATCGATCACGCGGTCGCCTAGAGCGAGATTTAGCAGCGGTATGATCTTATGGGGCTGACTGCGAGCATCCCGTTCCACATCTGAGGCTAAGCGGGCCGGCTGCTGCATCACGGCCAGTACGCTGGATTCATCGATACTCTTTGCAGCAGCCTGCGCAAGAGCGCCACCTGAAATAAACAGCGAGCACAGGCCAAGCAGGACCGGGTTTTTAGTTCCAAGCATTTGCATTGTGCGGACTAATAGCCTTTGTCGAAATTGATGAGGTGCAGCAAGGGCTGATGACTGGCGAAGCGCTTATAGTTTTCCGCGAACAATCTCGCGATATCATCGGGACGACTAACCGCAGCAATGTGGCCCGTAATGGTGAGATTGGATGCCGACCATAATGAATCCGTAGCAGGCAGTGGCTCCTGTTTAAACACATCCAGCACAGCAGCCGCGATCTCCCCCTGCTCCAGCGCCCACAGCAGGGCATTATCATCAATGAGGTTGCCACGCCCGACGTTGATCAGCAGTGCCGTATCTTTCATGCTTGCGAAGGCCGCCGCATCAAGCAAGTTGGTGGTGGCTTCAAGATCAGGCAGGATGCCGACGACATAGTCACAGCCTTCGAGAAAAGCTGTCAGTTCATCCGTCGCAAACACTTTCTCGAAAGGCGCTACCTGCAAACCCGAGGTGTTAAAGCCGATGGCACGCATACCCAACTGCACACAAGTCTGGGCAACGGCAGTACCGATGGATCCGGTACCCATGATACCAATAGTCTTATCTTGAATCGTACCACTAAGACTGTCATCCCAAAGCTTGCTGGACTGGCTCTGTATCCTAGCAGTCAACTTGCTCTCAAAAGCCAACAAGTGAGTCAGCACATATTCCGCCATCTGCTGTCCGAACACGCCTTTCACGCCGGTAAGCTGATAATCACGGAAGCTGTGATGCGCGAGGGGCGTCACACCTGCCCAGGTGGATTGCAGCCACTGCACCGGTGGCTTTGTGTTTAACAGCGGTATAAGGAAATCGGGGCGACCCAAAACTACGGGCTGCCTCCCGTAATTGCTGACCACTTCGCCCTGGGTGTTGGCGAGAGTGATATCAATACTGCGGCCTAGCCGATCTTCAAGCAGCTCCTGGTAACGCTCGGCGTTCTGAGTCGCAATGAAAATCGGAGGCTTTTGCATTGGTTTGGCTTATTCGTTTATCAGAGTGGTCCGCATTCAGAGCCATGCTTGCCGTTAAAGCTTGGCGAAATCCCGTCCGGGCTATTCGCCAGGCGCCAGGTGCTCCATCATCAGACCCACCGCGCCGCCTGACGAGAATCCGCGCCAGTAGGTGTGATCCTCAGACTGCTGACCGTCACGCACCGAATACACACCATCCGCGCCATCTGGGATCAGGTCGAAATAAGTCAGCATGAGGTCTTCACTTTTCAGGTGGTAGTCGAAATAGGCAGTAACAAAATGATCCATGATGTTATTCATGCGCACGTTATCCCACACCGGATCGGTATAGTGGCTAACACCAATCTGTCCTTCGCTGTTTAGCACTTCAACCGGCAAGGGAATGGGTGCACCGGCGTTGTGCCCGGCATTCTTGAAGGTTAGCAAGTGACGATCGCTGTTCACTGCCGCCTCAAAGATTGCTCGAGTGCCATTTTCATAACCCGATACACCATCGGCGCTGCCGGCGATGTAGAGCGTTGACACAGTAATGCCGGCCAGGTCTTCAACCCGCCACAGTCCATTGTTCATACCCCAGGGTCCAACAGCAACACCTGCCTTGATACGAGAATCCAGGTTGTCACGGTAGTCGGGGTTATTCTCAGTGTGCTCGGCCAGCAGCTCATTGGGAGGCGCCATGAATGAGCCAATCATGTCTGTGCTGTAGGCACCACCGAGATTATTCACCAGCCCATAGCCGCCCATGGAATAGCCAATGATGCCGGTGTTGTCCGCATTGATCATGTCACCGAAGACTGGATCTGATCCTTCCATTTCCGCCAGACCTGCCAGCACGAAGCGTTGATCCAAGGGTCGGTTATAGAGCGTCGAAAAGAAGTTTTGCTCACTTTCGTAGGTGCTATCGGTGTGGTCAATCGAGGCAACCACATAGCCCTTGCTGGCGAGACTCTCTGCAGAGTGGCTCATGAGAAAACGGTTGCCCGGGTGACCGTGGGAGATGATAACAAGGGGGTAAGGACCATCGGCTGGGTTGGGTTCGGCATCGCGAACGGCGCGCCCTGACAGGATGGCGGTAATTTCCGGGTTGCGAGTGATGGCCTGGTAGGTGCCGCCGGGGACCTGTCCGTTCAAATTGGCTGGATACCAGATTTCCACGTTTAGCGGTCGATCGTAGATGACGTTGTCTCCGCCGCGTGGCGTATTGATCACGTCAATTCGACCGGGGTCTACCAACTGCAGCGCGCGCACGCCAATATCATAACCCCCAAACCGGGCTAACTCAGGGGCATCACCGCGAACGGTATCGATGCGGTTGACTTGTGCGAATAACGCGGCGGAAATAAAGACGCTGAACGCGCCCAGAATAAACCTGCTCATGATCGGCAAAAAACTCCAGCTAGTTGAAACTCGGCTTCCCTATTGGGAAGCCGATAGACTAGTTGAACTGGTGTTGATATGCCAGTGCGCGCTCTTCCTTGCTGTCGGTATGACCTGAGAAGTCATGCAAAATAAGGTAGAGACAGGGCACCAAAAATAGCGTGATAACTGTGGCAAACAGAACGCCGAATGCCAGTGAGATTGCCATGGGAATGATAAAGAAAGTTGCCGGATTGGCCGTCGCCATCAGGGGCACCAGACCAATAAACGTGGTGATTGAAGTCAGGATAATCGGCCGGAATCGCAGTGCCCCAGCCTTGGAGACCGCCTCCACCATCCCTACTCCCTGATCCCGCAGGCGATTCACAGTAACCACCAGCACCAGGCTGGCGTTAACGACCACACCACTTAGGGCAATAATGCCGAGGATCGAGAAGAACACCAGATCGGCACCCATTATGAAGTGGCCGAAGATGGCACCTATGGCGCCGAACGGAATGACACTCATGATCACGAGCGGTTGCATATAAGACTTCAGTGGAATCGCCAGCAGCGCAAACATGATTAGCATTGCCATCGGGAATAAGGTTAACAGCTCCGACAATGACTCTATCTGGCGCTCACCTTCACCACCGATTACCATATCCACATTCAGATCGCGATCCCATTGCGCCCGATACTTCGCAATTATATCGCGCCGAATCTCTTCCGGCTTCACCACGGTTCGGTCAACGTCACCACGCACTGTGATCACCCGGCGGCCGTCCTGGCGGTTGATACTGGAGTAGCTGTTGCCGAGGGAATAGTCGGCCACGCTAAGGAACGGCACCTCAGATCCTGATGGCGTCCTGATTAACAGGTCTTCCAGGTTGCCGAGAGAGGAGCGTTCTTCTTCCGGGTATCTCACCATGACACGAATATCGTCACTGCCGCGCTGGATACGCTGGGATTCTGCGCCGTAAAATGCCTGGCGTACCTGGGTGGCAATATCGTTCAGGGTTAGACCCAGGGTTTTACCGCGATCGAGAATCTGTATCTGTACTTCCTGTTTACCGGCCCGGAAAGAGTCGGAAACATCGAATACCCCAGGGTAGCGCATGAGCTCTTCACGCAGCTGAGTGGACGCAATCTTCAGATTGTCCTCGTCGCGGCCCTCGAGGCGAAAATTAATCGCATCTCCGGCAGAGAAGGCATCGGAAACAAAGCTGAGCTCGAGCGCGTCGGCAATGCTGCCGACTTTCTGTCGCCAGCGATCGCGAATTTCGGCAGAGCTGATTTGACCTCTTTCATAAAAAGGTGTCAGGTACATCACAACTTCGGCGACTTCACTGCTGCCTGCACTGCGCTCCCCACCGCCTGGGCCACCGCGTGGTGCGGTACCCCCAATAATTGTCAGCACGCTGTCCACAACAGTGTCAGTTTCCGCCGGAGCGGCGCCTGCCGCCTTCAGCGACACAAGCTCCTGGTCAAGTTCGGCCTTAAGCTCCAGCGCCTTCTCTTCAATCAGCTCCGCGGCCTGTTCAGAGAGATAGGCGGGAACGCCGGCCGGCATACGTACCTGACCGTAGACTGTGTCACCCTCAATCGAGGGCATGAATTGAAAAATTACGCGCCCACTGATTACCAGCGCCATAACCACCATGATCACGCCGGTGGCAAGTGCCCAGGCAGCATAGCGGTACTTCAGGACCTTGCGCAGCCCGCGACGATATCCATGCTCCGCGAAGTACTCCATGGCGTAGGCAATCTTGCCCTGGAACTTCTGCCATGCCACAACAATACGGCTGCCTTCGAGGAAATAGCCCTCGGTCTTGCGGTGGGCGATATGTCCGGGAAGAATTAACTGTGATTCCAGCAGGCTGGCAATCAAGCAGAAAACCACGGTGCCGCCGATCACCTGTGAGAAGGCTGCAAAGCCCCCTGTTTGCAGCAGCAAGGGCAGAAATGCTGCGATAGTCGTTAGTACACCGAAGATAACTGGTACGGAGACTTCCACCGTGCCTTCAATAGCCGCCTCGTCCTTACTCAGCCCCTTCTGTTCGAAAGCGTGAATACGCTCTCCTACCACAATGGCATCATCCACCACGATGCCAAGCACCAGAATAAAACCCATCACGGTCAGTGAGCTGATGGTCAGTCCGATCGAAGGGAAAACAATCAAAGCGCCAAGAATTGCTATAGGAATGCCGGCGGCGACCCAGATGGCAATCTTGAAGCGCAGGAAGAAAGCCAGGATTATCAGAACCAGCATGAGACCGGTGTAGGCATTTTTCGCTACCGTCGCGATACGAGTCTGGGTGCTCAGTGAAGAATCCGTAACAACTTCCAGGGTCATACCTTCCGGCAAGTTAAACTCCGTGGATGCCATGAAGCCTTTTACCTGCTGCGCCGAGGTCACAATATCTTCGTCGCCGACCCGCATGACATCGATGATGGCGGAATTTACGCCATTCAGGCGGGCGTCAAGATAGCCCTCTGCGAAATCGTCTCTTACCGTAGCAATCTCACCCAATCGCAGCTGCGTGCCATCTGGATACGACGCCACGACAATATCTTCATATTCAGAACCTTGATATACCTGCCCCTTGGTCCTGAGCAAGATTTCACCGGATTCGCTGCGAATAGTGCCGCCCGGTAAATCCAGCGAAGCACGGGAAATAGCGCGGGAAATCTGGTCGAGAGTCAGGCCATATTGGCGCAGGGTGAATTCAGATACCTCGATTGCAATCTCAAGGGGCCGAATGTACTCGATGTTGACCTGTGATACCTCGTCCAAATCCAGCAGATCGTCGCGAATGTCTTCGGCCACGGTCTTCAGGCTTAGGTCGTTAGTGTCCGACGACAAGGCGAGAGTCATTACATTACCGGTGCTGCTAAAGGCACGGTAGATTGGTTTTTCAGTCTCGGTGGGAAAGGTCGTAATCCCGTCCACGTTGCCTTTTACATCGTTGAGAACGCGATTGAGATCGGCGCCGTTCGCCAGTTGCACCGTGGAGTCGCAACCGCCTTCACGCGCGGTCGAAGTCAACGTATCGATGTTTTCAATACCTTCGAGTGCCTCTTCCAGGCGCAGACATACGCCCGTTTCTGATTCCTCAGGGGTAGCACCCAGGTAAGGCACACTGACTTGAATGACGCCAAAATCGATATCAGGAAATTCTTCCTGGTTCAAATTCAAATAGGCGATAAATCCACCGACCAGGAAAATCCACATGAGCAAATTACTTGCGACAGGATTCTTAACAAACCAGGTAATGGGAGTTCTCACGATTGACCTCTTGCCGAACTAATTCCGGGAAAAATTATGTTGCTGTTCAAAGCAGCGCGCGCAGGGGGCCCTAAATCACTTCGACCACTGGCTGCACGGCCATGCCGTCCACTACCGCTTGAATTGGAGATATGCAAATACGTTCTCCGGGAAGAATGCCGCCGCTGATCAGCACTTTCTGCTCTTCCAGGCGAAAAATCTCAACTTCCCGGAAATACATCTTGTTCTCTGCGTCTACAACCAGCACCTGATTATTATTACGAATCACAGAGCGTGGCAGGGCGATAATGTCATCGACGGTTTTGCCTGTGATGTCGGCCTCGACATAAAGGCCAATTGGCAAAGGAATTGCCTTATGCTGCTGCATCGCCCACTGATCGCTGGCGCTTGGCTGCGGGACTCGAATGATGGTCTGCACTGTATTGCTGTTCGGGTCGATCGAGGCCTCTATGCGAACCAGTTTGCCCCGCCACTGGTATTGCTGACCACCATAGGTCCCGGTAAGTGCCACCTCTGGCGCATCTTGCTCCGGGATTTCGCCGCGCTGGCCCAGGGGGACATCCAGGAATCCAAGCTGACGCATTGCCAGTGGCACCCGCACCTCAACTTCATCAGCGCCGAACAGGACGGCAACGGATTGGGCACGATTTACATACTGGCCCAACTCCACGTCACGGGATTGAATGATGGCATTAAAAGGGGCCCGCAGTTCGGTGCGATCAAGATCCAGCTCTGCCTGCTTGAAGCTGGCCTCTGCATCTGCCAGGCGTGCCCGGTTAACTTCAGTTCGACGCTGGGCATCCTGCAGTTGAGAGTCGCTGGCCAACCTGCGCTCCGCCAACTCCTGCAGACGCTCCAGCTCTGCATCTGCGAATTCTGCCTCTGCAAGAGTCTGCTGCATATTGGCGCGACTGCGCTCAACGGCAGTTTCGAAGTCTGAAGTGTCAAGTCTGAGCAGGACCTCGCCTGCTTCGATATAGCCACCTGACTCCATGCTCGGCGAAATCCACTGGACTGGGCCGGCGACTGCTGCGGACAGGCTTACTGTTTGAGCAGCCTGTACTTTGCCTTGCGAACCGACCACCAGATCCACAGACTCCAGGCTGACTTCAGCGACCCGCACTGAGACTGGAATGATTTCCACAGCGGCTTCTTCCACCGTGGTTGGAGTGCGGATGAGATAACTTGAGACTAGAAGACATCCCACCAGGATGACGATGGGTAGAACGATTCGCTTCATTTCAAAGCTCCTGTATCCTTAATTTCCCTATCGGCTAAACCGCGCTGTTGCGACAGATCATCCGACATTATGTTTTTGTTAACCGGCCCGTCGTGCTGACAGGACCTGTCTTGCTGTAATCGCCTCTGTTACTGCCGTGCTCAGGGCATCGCAGTAACGGGTTTCGGCTTCCGCTGCCCGGCTGCCGTCTTTATCCATCAGGCACTACTTGAAAGCGCCTAGCAACTCATCCAGCACAGGTTTTTTGATTTGTGGTTGGACATCGAGGCTCATCATCTGTTCTACAGACTGTGCTTTCAGGTCATTGCCGATAAGCTGCACTACCAGGTTGTCCGAAACCTCGGTGAGCAATTCCAGTAGTTCGTGCCGCTTCTGTGCCATTGCCTGAAAGTCTTTCGTCAGCTTGCTCAAATCTACGACTAATTCACGCTTGCGGTTCATTTATCCCTGATTCGCAGATTGCACCGCTACCCGCGCAGACAGGGCCGCCAGAGCGCCAAATGTCTGGAGAAATTGTTGCACCAGCACAGGGTCAGGCGATTCACCCCTGGCCATCAGCGGACCTAACACCGCGATGCTGGCAGACTGCAGGGGCTGCACCCTGGCACCACCCGGCTGAATATCAATCAAGCCGATCTGTTCCAACTGCGACAATGCCTCACGCACCGCACCACGACTGGCTTTGAAGCGCACAGCTAGGTCCCGCTCTGAAGGCAAACGCTCACCTTCACGGTATCTCTGATCAAGAATCTCGCCGCGCACAAGCTCCGCGATCTCATTACTGAGAGTGCTGTTTGTAGACATTTTCGGGAATTATCTGCGGAATTTTGGTCAGACCAAAAGTTGTAGGGTAAATGGTAGAGGAAATTCCCCAGTTTGGAAGATGCAAGCGACAAGTCGCCCTCAGAATTCGTTGGATGGAGTGGGTCCTGGCGATCTAATGGTTCAAGAGAGTCCACATTGGCATTTTGATCATCATACGTCCTGGGTCAAAAAATCCTGCCCTGCTGGCGGCGAGATTAGCCAGATCGCTGCCGCCAGTCGCAGCGTGAATGCCAATTTTTGACTATTGCCTGCGCAGACGGCTAATGCTGAAACTTATTGGCCACAATCAGGCGTTTCGACGCAGGCGTCAAGGCTCCTGGCCAGGATTGCGAAGCCGATCACATTCGTCTGTAAGCTGCGTAATAGCTGTTGTTCAGGGAATTCAAAAGTGATTAGATCGATTCAAAATTTCCCTCCGGATCGGATAAGAAGATAAATAAACCGCACTTTTACCCGGGTTAGATATTTATAACGAATTACCCATCGCTATAATGCAGAACTACGCCACATAGGGTAGGAAGCCTTGCGCTTCACTTGAGGATCTCAGGCAAAAAATATGGAATCTCTAAAACAGTACCTCATCGATAATTTCGAAGGCGTATTTATTCTGGTCATCCTCGCTTTTGTTAGCGCTATTGTGTGGGTCTTCGAATCCAAACTATTGCTATTGAATCGTGCATGGATTGTGATCTAGCTTTGCTCTGCTTTTGTGAGACAAATTGTAAGACCAATAAAACCTGATAGCGGCATTTAGACTGGCCCGCTGAATTAATTGTCCGATAGGTTTTCCCGCACGATTGCCTGCAGTCGCTCTGAAGTCATACCCCAACGCGCGCCTTCCGCGATGGCAGAATCAACGCTGGCGCCATCCGCGAAGGATGACAAAGCCATCAAACCACCTACCCGATTACCCGTGGCGCAGTGAATAAGGACTGGCTCACCATTCAGGTCCGCCAGGATGTCTGCAAGGGCCTGGGCATTGTCGGCATTAATGCCGGCGCCTCCTGCCACGGGAATTGAGTGGTACTCCATCCCCAGTGAATCCACGACTTCACTCTCATTGAAAGCCACCTCTTCCCCCGCCGTGCGCAGATTGATCACATGGCGCACGCCAGAGCGAGCGGCAACGCCCAGTTGCGCTGCCGTGGGCTGACCACTTGAGAGGATTCCGCCCTCAGGGGCGCGCAGATTCGTAATCTCAGCGGCCTGAACGGCTTCAAGATCAAACGCTGGGGTGCTGGCACAGGCGGCCAGCAGCACGCTGAAGACTGTGATTGAAAAGACCCTAACCTGGACTGGAATGCGTATTGCCCCTGAAATCATGATGCTCTCCCTTTTATCGCAAAATCGCTGTTTTATCGCAAATTCTTGTATTGTAAACACGTACGCATGAAGGTTGTTTGTTGGCTTGTCTGGATTGAACCCATTCGGCCCTTGATGCGCCTTTTAATTTACGATCATAAGCGGGTTAGGACTGTCTAAACAAGGCGCTTAGTCT